>Ga0214921_10000655_pt1 | contig 62438 bp, 58 predicted proteins | sample LL1505_MetaG_FD_177992 | JGI IMG/M metagenome (GOLD analysis project Ga0214921, IMG submission 177992) | Freshwater microbial communities from Lake Lanier, Atlanta, Georgia, United States - LL-1505 | ecosystem: Environmental > Aquatic > Freshwater > Lake | place: USA: Georgia | collected...
GAACCACTGACGCGCTTCATCATCTTCCGTACATTTCCAAACGTAGTCCAACGATACACCTTTCATGACCGCGCATCCCCAAAAGCTATGGAACGCCTCACCCACTCACACGTCGAATTATAAAGGCTTCTTCAGGATTTTCGCCAATGAGGGGTCTCGTTGGTCTTGAGCTTTAGTTGGATCGGCTGCCAGTCGGCGGCCGCATGTCGGTCCGCTGCCCGCCAGGCGTGCCCCAAAATCAGCTCGACGTCCAGGTGAAGCAAACCATCCTCACGCCGCATCGCTTCCAGCGCGCCTTGAACCTCTGCTAGCCAGCGGTGCGAGCGCAGGTGCCTGGCCCGACCCGGGTAAGAATGTCCGCCAAGCGCACGCAGATCGCGCAATAAATCGGTCGGCTCGCGCCAGGTCATGGCAATACGGTCCATATCAACGACGGGCTCTGCCCAGCCCGCATGAACCAATGCATCACCAAGATCGTGCATATCTGGAAAAGCCATCAAATCGGGCACGAGGCTGCGAAGCGCCGAAAAGCTGTCAACACCGAGCAGCGAAAAACTAAAAAGAGCCTCCGGCCTGGCACATCGATGCAGTTCGCCGAGCAGATCGGGCCAGTGCCGGGACCAGTGCAACAAGCCGTTTGACCACAAAAGGTCAAAGCAGCCCGCGCGCAAAGGCAACTGATGCACATCAGCTGCCACCTGCAGGAGCGCGGGCAGTCGCGGGTGATTCGGATCGGGCTTGAGCCCGCCCGCAAGCCGGATTTCGCCAGCAGGGCGCGCCGCATCGCGGGGGCGAGTTGTGCGTGCTAACAAGCGGCTCCAGAGCCTTTTTGCGAAGCCGGGACCCGGCGCGATGCTCGGGGTAAAAGGTCCCCGGGCGTTGAAAGGCTCCTGCAGGATGTAGGGCGCTTGCGGGGTGATGGTGCCGTCCGGGCTGTTTGAGCCGGATGGACTTGAGGACTTTGCGGCCCAGGCCCAGTCAAGCACAGCGATCTCGCAGCCGGGATAAGCTGTTTGCAAACCTTTCGCATCACGCAAGTTGGCATCGCCCAGCACCAGTATCTGCTGCGGTGATTGCTTGACCCATTGCATGCGGTCGAGCATGCGCGCCTGAACCTCATCCCACAAAAACCCCGCATCCATTGCGCGACGATGGCGGCGTTGATGTTGCAAGCGCAGGCCGGGATGATTGTTCATGGTTTGTGGTGAGGCAAATGCATGGCTGAGATGCTAGCGCATTGCCCTCCGGGTTTGCCGCCATCAAGGCAAGGGCGGCGATGTCCGGCTGTGGAAAGGGATCGCGCAGCCCGACGCACCCAGCAATCGCGCCTCCCGATGCACCCAGCAATCGCGCCTCCGGATGCGCCCATCGCCGCAGCCATCACTTTCTTGATCAGTCATCACCTTACTCGGCCCTTAAGGAGCAAAAAACATGCAACACGGCGCAGTCGTTAAAGCAAGTCATCGCGTCATCGCAGCGGGTCCCGGGTTTCCCAAAGGGCTGCTGCGTAACATCGGCCATGGTCTGGGTGATGCCTGGTTTCCACAGCGCTGCCTGCTGTGCTTAAGCCGCTGCAGGGGTGACTTCTGCCAGGCCTGCGAACCGCTGCTTGATTGCGCAGATCCATTGAGGCAGCGTCGATGCCCACGCTGCGGCATGATCGATGCTGATGGCAACGACAGCGTTGAGGTTCACCGCTGCAAACATCCCGATCCTGCCTGGCATCGGCTTTGGGTAGGCATGGATTACCAAGTCCCGCTCGACGGTTTGCTCATGCTTGGAAAGTTTGGACATGACCCAAACGCCTGTCGGGCGCTTGGCAGATGGCTGGGCAAACGAATCCTGAACAGCTTCCACGATGAGGGGTGCAGCACGCCGCTGGTGATTCCGATGCCCTCCACACCCTCGAAGCTTCGTTCCCGCGGCTACAACCCGGTTGAACAGATCGCACGCGGTTGGGTGCAAGTTGCGAAAACTTGCGGTCATCCTCCGCCAAGACTCGAATGCGGGCTCTTATTGCGCAGGGAACATGGCCCGAGCCAATCACGGCGTCAGGGCAAGGAACGGGTTCTTAGCGAGGGCAAGGAACGGGATCTTGGCAAGGCCAAGGAACGGGTTCTTAGCCAAAGCAAGGAAAGCGTGCTTGGCTTAGATGACAGGCCCGGGGCCGCGGGCATCAGTTCGCAAGCGACCGCAGGCTTTTATCTCGACCCTTCGGTGCTCAAAGCGCATGCCCCACTCAAACATGTTTTGCTGCTCGATGATGTGATGACCACGGGTTCAACCCTCGCAGCCGCCTGCCTCGCTTTGAAGCCTGCAGCCCTACAATCGATCTGCGTGGCGGTCCTGATGCGCCGCTGATCCAACCCCATAGAACACTTCAAGAACATAAAACACTTCAAGAACATAGAACACTGCAAGAATATTGAATGATGTCAACAAAGCTTGCCGCAGTACCCTGGGCTGCAGCCAATGTGCAGGTGGTGCTGGTTTATCCCGAGATACCGCCCAACACGGGTAACATCATGCGACTTTGCGCCAATACGGGCGCGGGACTTCATCTCATTGAACCCCTTGGCTTTCCGCTTGATGACGCCAAAATGCGCCGTGCGGGCCTGGATTACCGCGATGTTGCATCGGTTCGGGTGCATCCGAGTTGGGAGGCATTTTTGCTCAAGGAGACACCGCAAGCCTTGTTCGCCTTCACCACAAAAGCAAGAAAACAGCTTTTTGGGCAGCGTATCGCAGTCGGGAGCTACCTGGTCTTCGGGTCCGAAACAAGAGGTCTACCCTCGGCGATCCTCGATGCGATCGGGCCGGCGCACTGCTTGCGTTTGCCCATGATGGCTGAAAGTCGCAGCCTCAACCTTTCCAATGCGGTCGCAATCAGTGTTTATGAGGCCTGGCGCCAACACAATCTCGAGCCCTAGGGAGCGGCATGCCAGGGCGCTTTAGGGCAAAAAGCTAGCTTGCCTTAGGGCCTAACAGGGCAAGACATCTTGCTTGTAGTGCTTCCAAGTTCTCCAGCACATGCCAGGCATCGAGTTCTTTCTGGGACACAAAACCTGCATGCACCTGCCGTTGTACCAGGGCGATCAGCGGATCCCAAAAACCGTCTCGATTAAGCAGCAAAATCGGTTTGCGGTGATAGTCGAGCTGCAGTAGCGTTGCGACTTCGAAAAATTCATCCAGCGTGCCCAAGCCTCCTGGCAGCACCACGAAAGCATCGGCAAGCTCAATCAGGGCCTGCTTGCGCACGGCCATGTCGCTGACGACCTCGAGTCGACTTAAGCCGTCAAGGCCGACCTCACGCTTCATCAAGGACTCGGGGATGATGCCTGTGACTTCAGCGCCTGCCTGCAGCGCTGCCCGGGCGATCTCGCCCATCAGACCAACGTTACCGCCGCCGTACACAAGATGCCAGGACTGCTCCCCGATCCAGCGCCCGAGGGCAGCCGCGTCATCAATATGCGCTGGATCCTGCCCGTGTCGGGAACCGCAAAAAACAGTCAAGGATGGTTTAGGTGGGGTCATTTTTGCTCAAAGTCCATCGCGCTCTTGTCGGCCCGCGCGGGCTAGCAGTTGCTGCAAGGCTTGGTCTGGACGCAACTCGCCGCGCAGCAACCTGTGAACCGCTTCGGTAATCGGCATTTCGACCTCAAAGCGCGCGGCTAGCCTGAGCGCAACCTCCGCGGTATGAACGCCTTCTGCAACATGGCCAAGCCGCGCCAGGATGTTTTCGGTTGATTCGCCTTGTGCCAACGCAAATCCAACCTGGCGGTTACGCGACAAGGAACCTGTTGCGGTCAGCAGCAGGTCTCCGAGTCCTGTGAGCCCCATGAAGGTCTGAGCCTTGGCCCCCATTGTCTCGCCCAATCGACTGATTTCGGCTAAGCCACGGGTGAGTAAGGCGGCTCTTGCGTTATTGCCCATCCCAAGTCCGTCACTGACACCAGCCGCAATGGCCATCACATTCTTGAGCGCACCGCCTAGCTCAACACCGATGAGGTCCTTGTTGGCATAGACACGCATGGCCCCATGGTGCATCGCCTGCCTCGCCGTGCTTGCACAATCCTCATGCGCACTTGCAACAACCACAGCCACTGGCAGACCCTGCGCGGTTTCCTGGGCAAAGCTAGGTCCGCTCAAGGCGCCGGCCCTCACCCCTTGCACCGATTGCGCAAGCACCTCATGGGCAAGCAATCCGCTGTCTCGCTCGAGTCCTTTGCACAGCCACAAGAGCACCGGCCAATGCATCGGTTCCACCAGGCTTTTGATCGCGGCTAAGCGCTCGCGAAGCCCTGACATCGGCACCGCAAGCACCCAAAGCGAAGCCTCGGCCAAGACCTGCTCTAGGTCGGGCACGACCTCGATACCGGCGGGAAACTGAAACCCGGGCAAATAACGCTTGTTTTCGCGCTGAGCTTGAAGTGCACGCGCCTGATCGGGATCGCGAGCCCAAAGGCTTATCGCATGCTGGCCTGCCATATGAATCGCCAGGGCAGTTCCCCAGGCACCTGCCCCGATAACCGCGATGCGCATGGCAACAAGCGCTCAGCCAGTAAGCCGCCTTAGTACCGCACTAGTGAGGCAGGATAATGCCTGACCCGTTCCCGGAAGCGCCTGCTTGTGCCTGTTGTTCGGCTAAACGCTGCTGATACAGCGCCTCAAAGTTGATTTCAGCCAGATGCACCGGCGGGAAGCCGCTTCGCTGCACCGCATCAGCAATATTCGAACGCAAATAGGGGTAGATAATGCTCGGACACAGAATATTGGCCACTGCTTCCATTTGCTCGCCGCCAATACCCTGCGAGGTGAAAATGCCCGCTTGTGTTGCCTCGATCAGAAAAGCGACTTTGTCGGCCATTTTTGCAGTGACCGTGACACGTACCGCGGTTTCATGCACACCCTCACCAAGCAACTCATTGGTGATGTCGAGCTGGATCTCCACACTCGGCGCACTCGACTCAAGAAAAATCTGCGGCGCATGGGGCAGTTCGAGCGACATATCCTTCAGATAAATACGCTGAATCGAGAACTGCGGGGCTTGTTCGCCTTGCGCAGCAGAAGCTTGTTGTTCGTCGGCCATCACCTAGTCCTATGGAATATTTTTAATCATTACTGCTCAAGTCTTCATCACAAACCTGTCGGGCCACAAACCTGTCGGGCTGTGGCTGTGGCGCTAGCGCTTTGATGCCAAGGCGCTAGATCGAGGCCAATAAGGGCATCAGACCGCCGGCGCGATCAAGCGCTGCTAACTCATCGAAGCCGCCCACATGCGTCTCACCGATATAAATCTGTGGCACGGTTCGACGACCGCTACGGTGCATCATCTCGTCTCGACGTGACGGTTCGAGGTCAATGCGTACTTTTTCAATATGCTCGACCCCGCGCGCGCGAAGCAACTGCTCAGCGCGTTGGCAATAGGGACACACCGCTGTGGTGTACATCAAAACCGCTGCACTCATGTTCGACCTCTCATGATTCAAGACTTTACCAAGGGCAAGCTCGCTGCCCGCCAAGCCGCCACACCCCCGGCAAGACTGTACACACGTTCGATGCCTGCCTCGCGAATGATTGCGCTCGCCTTGGCCGCTTTTGAACCGTCAGTGTCAAGCACAAGCACGGGTTTTTTGCCTTTGATTTCTGATACCCGCTTGGGCAAGTCCACCAAGGGGATGCTCTTTGCCCTGAGTAAATGCCCTGCCTCATACTCGGCCGGAGACCGCACATCAATAAGCGTGGGTTCTTCATCATTCATCAAGCGGGTTGCGCTCACTGTGTCAAGGCGTTCGCCGCCTGCACGGTCGCGAATACTCGGCCACAGCAACAAGCCCCCTGAGACGAGTGCCATGACGATCAAAAAAAGATTGTCGACGAAAAACTGCATGTAAACATCCCAAAAAGGGCAAGAAAAAAGCCTGACGGCACCGGATCAAGTCCACGATTATTCCACGTTGACGGATCGCTACAATAGCAGCCACTATGAGCTTCCAAATTGTCTTGATGCGACACGGCGAGAGCCAGTGGAATTTAGAGAACCGGTTTACCGGATGGACGGATGTAGCGCTCAGCGCCAAAGGCATCGACGAGGCAAGGCGTGCCGGCCAACTGTTGCGCGAACAAGGTTTTGCCTTCGATATGGCCTACACCTCAAGGCTGAGGCGCGCGATTCACACCCTGTGGCTAGCGCTTGATGTCATGGACCAGATGTGGATCCCGGTGCAATCAGCCTGGCAACTCAATGAGCGCCATTACGGCGCGCTTCAAGGCCTGAACAAGGCCGAGACTGCCAAGCAGTATGGCGAGGCACAGGTTCTGGTCTGGCGACGCGCTTACGCCATCGCTCCCGAGCCCCTGCCGCCCGGCGATCCCCGGCAAAGCAATCATGATCCGCGCTACGCCGATGTGCCTGTCGGCCAGATTCCCCGGACTGAGTGCTTAAAAGACACCGTGGCGCGGGTTGTGCCTTTTTGGGACCAAGAACTCGCCCCTGCGATTCGCGCCGGCCGCAAGGTGCTGATTGCCGCCCATGGCAATTCCCTGCGGGCGCTCCTGAAGCACATCGAACAGATCGACGAAGCAGCGATCGTCGACTTGAATATTCCCACCGCACAACCCATGCTGATCGAGTTCAACGACAAGCTGGTTTTTCAATCGCGGCGCTACTTGGGTGATGCCGGAGAGATTGCCCGCGCTATCGCATCGGTTGCTGCCCAGGGCAAGACAGACCACTGATAGGATCTGGAAGTATCAACATGCGTCAAGGGTAATGCGATGAATCAAATGCGCGATGAACCGACAGCCGCCCCGGCTAAAACGCGGCGTATGAGGCCTTTTGCACTGGTTTGCGCCGGTGCTGTTGCCGGCGTTTTGGTGAGCCTTGGCATTTCTGCGGTGGCGCAAAAAGACAGCCGCAGCCCCTTGCAGGCGCTGCCGCTTGAAGAGCTGCGCCAGTTTGCCGATGTGTTTGGTGCCATCAAGGGCAATTATGTCGAGCCGGTGGAAGACAAAAAGCTGATCAGCGAAGCGATCAGCGGCATGCTCTCGGGTCTAGACCCGCATTCGGCCTTTCTGGATGCCAAGGCTTATAAGGAGATGCAACTCAACACCAGCGGGCAGTTTGGTGGGATCGGTATTGAAATCGGTGTGGAAGATGGCTTCATCAAGGTCATCTCCCCGATCGAGGACACACCGGCTGAGCGCGCCGGTATTCGGGCGGCCGATCTGATCGTGAAAATCGGCGATCGACCGGCCAAGGGCATTTCCACCACCGAGGCGGTTGAACTCATGCGTGGCAAGCCTGGTACCAGCCTCACCATCACCGTGAGCCGAAAAGGCGAGCCAGCACCCCGGGTTTTCACGCTTGAACGTGCGGTCATTAAGGTGCAATCGGTGCGCTCGAAAATCATCGAGCCCGGATTTGCTTACGCCCGAATTACCCAGTTCCAGGAGCAGACCCTGCCCTCGCTTGCCAAGCATCTCGACCAGTTGGCAGCTCAAGGTCCACTCAAAGGCCTGGTGCTCGACCTGCGCAATGACCCGGGTGGTTTGTTGCAAGGGGCCTTAGGTGTCTCAGCCGCGTTTCTGCCGCCCAAGGTTCTGGTCACAAGCACCGATGGACGTAACGCCGACGCGCGTCGGCGCTACAACGCCGACCCCAATGACTACGCCAGGCACGGTGACGATCCGATCGCTCAGCTGCCTGCGATTTACAAAACCCTGCCCATGGTGGTTTTAGTCAACGCAGGTTCGGCCTCGGCCTCAGAAATCGTTGCGGGCGCCCTTCAGGACCATAAGCGGGCAACCATCATCGGCACTCAAACCTTCGGCAAGGGTTCGGTACAGACGATTCTGCCGCTCTCCTCAACCACTGCGATCAAACTCACCACCGCGCGCTACTACACGCCAAGCGGCCGATCGATTCAAGCCAAGGGGATCACGCCCGATATTCTTGTCGACGAGTATGCCGATGGCGATTTGAGTCATCTGCGTGTGCGCGAAGCAGATCTGAAAGGCCATCTGGCTGACGCAGGCAAGCCAAGCGCAAGCACAGCACCGCAAGGCAGCACCAACAGCGCAAATCAGCCGGAACGCAAGGGTGGCGAGGATGCGGCAAGCGCCGAACGCGGCAAATCGCTGACCGCAGAGCAAATCAACGAACGCCTACGTAACCGCAAGCCGGTGACCTTCGGGAGTCCTGAAGATTGGCAGCTGCAGCAGGCGATGAATCATCTGAAAGGCCGACCGGTGGCGAAACCTGCGGGCACCCAAACCGCGGCTGCCCGCAGCGATTGAGTCGTCGATTAAGCAAGGCGTGGCGCTTGCTTGTAAACCCGCTCTAGCAGGCGCCAAACCCTTTGAACGACAGGCAACTTCAGCGTTACGCCCGCCACCTGCTGCTCGAGGCGGTGGGTATTGAAGGCCAGGAGCGATTGCTCGCAGCGCGTGTCTTGATCCTGGGGCTTGGGGGCCTGGGCTCACCGGCCGCGATGTATTTGGCAGCAGCAGGAATCGGCACCCTTGTGCTTGCCGACGGCGATCATGTCGATTTAACCAATCTGCAGCGGCAAATTGTCCACCAGGAACGCAGTGTCGGTATGCCCAAAGCGATATCAGCCGGGCAAAGTCTCCAAGCCTTGAATCCTGAACCACACTATGTGCTGATCGACGAAAAGCTTGAAGGCAAAGCGCTTGCGCATGCGGTGGGCTCAGTCGATCTGGTGCTTGATTGCAGCGACAACTTTGCTACCCGACAGGCTGTCAATAGCGCCTGCGTGGGACTTGGCGTGCCTTTGGTGAGCGCTTCAGCCGTTGGTCTTGATGGCCAGTGCATGGTTCTCAATTTGCAGCCCGGCATTGATACCAGTGGGCCGTCGCATCATCGCGACTGGGCCTGCTACCACTGTGTTTTCCCGCAAGCGCCCGAGGAGGTTGCCTGCGCCACCATGGGCGTTTTTTCACCCTTAACTGGCATGGTGGGCTGTATGCAAGCGGGTCTGGCTATTCGCGTGCTGTTGCAGCAGGCCTTGCCGCAGGTTTTGCTCATGGTCGATGGACGAAACATGTCAACAAGCAGCATGCGGATTCGACGCGATCCTGATTGTGCGGTTTGCGCAAAGCACGCCTGAGCATTTCTTCTTGAGGCGCTTCACGCTGGGCGTTCGGCCTTCCTGCCCGCTTTTGCTCAGGCGGTTTTCAAGACCCCGGCAACACCGCGCGAGGCAAAGGTCAAACGGCTCAGTTGCCTGGCACTGTGGATTTGATGGGTGACCAGCCTTGCGCTGCCAGCATGGGCGCTTCGAGGGCGACCCTGCCAGCCGTGCTCCAAAACCAGGATGGTTTGCATGCCGAGCCTTCTGGCTGCGCGCAGATTCTCTACGCTATCTTCGACCAACCGGCACTGCCTGCTCGACACGCCAAGCCTGGCACAAAGCATGTTGAGCATCGCAACCGAGGGTTTGGGCCGAAACTGCCCTGCAAAGCGCATATCCTCAATGCAAATCAACTGTTCGACCAAAGCGTCGAGGCCCGCCTTGTGCAGCACCGCCTGCGCATAGTGGCGCGGGGCATTGGTAAGAATCAGCTTCGAGCCCTTTAATCGCCGCAAGCTGTCTTGCAAAGCCTTATGCGGGCGAACCATGCTCAGCAAATCGGGCAAGGGATGGGTCTCTTGCAAAAACGCATGCGGGTTGATGGCATGGTGTTCGATCATGCCAAGCAGGGTTGCCCCATAGCGCTTCCAGTAGGCAACCCGCAAACGCGATGCCTCCTCCTCATCAACAGTCAAATGCCTGGCAACCCATTGGGTCATGGCCTGATTCACTTTCGGCATGATGTCGGTGCCTGCATCATGCAAGGTGTTGTCCAGATCGAGGAGCCAAACCGGACCCTGGCGACGTTTAAGCCGCGACAGGGCCTGACGCTTCGCGATTTTCATGATTGTTATAACGTACTAAGTTGCTGCAAGGGGGCAGCACGCCTAAGCTTGCTCATTCTTGACGCTATCGAATGCTTAACGATGAAGCATGTTTAATGGGAACGAATCATCGTACCCACGCCGCTATCGGTCATGATTTCAAGCAGCAGCGCATGATCCACACGACCATCGATAATGTGAACCGCATTGACGCCTGCTTTGGCGGCATCAAGCGCAGAGGCGATCTTCGGCAACATCCCACCCGAGATGGTGCCATCGGCAAAGAGTTCATCCACACGCTTTGCGGTTAATCCGGTCAACAACCGACCCTCGCGGTCAAGCACCCCAGCCGTATTAGTCATCAAAACCAGCTTTTCGGCCCGCAAGACCTCAGCCACCTTGCCCGCGACCACATCGGCGTTAATGTTATAAGTTTCACCCACTTCACCCGAAGCAATCGGTGCAATGACCGGGATAAAACCATGCTGCGAAAGGGTCAAAATCACCGCAGGATCGATGCTTTGGATCTCGCCGACCTGTCCAATATCGACCGTTTCTTCAGGATTGCCCGGCGTGCTCATCAGCAGTTTGCGAGCGCGAATCAGTCCGCCGTCCTGGCCCGTGAGGCCCACAGCCCGACCGCCGGCCGTGTTGATTAACTCGACGATCTCTTTGTTGACCTGCCCGGCCAGGACCATCTCAACAATGTCCATGGTTTCGGCATCGGTCACGCGCATGCCTTGCACGAACTCGCCTTTTTTGCCAACGCGACTGAGCAATTGCTCGATTTGAGGGCCTCCGCCGTGAACAACAACCGGATGGATACCCACCAGTTTAAGCAAGACAACATCCGCTGCGAAAGAGCGCTTGAGCCCTTCTTCGGTCATCGCATTACCACCATACTTCACCACCACAATCCGCGAATGAAAGCGTCGGATGTAGGGCATGGCCTCTGCGAGAATCGCAGCCTTCAAGGCCGGGCTAGGCAAGTTGCTCATTGGGAGGCAGCCTCTGGCAAGTGCTCTGAAAAAGAGCATCGACTAAGTTAAAGAATATAACGTGCAAGATCTTCACGCGATGCGGCTTCGGCAAGCCTTTCGTCCACAAAGGCTGCGTCGATATCGATCGATTGCTGACCGTTTGCGTCGCGCTTAAGGATTGGGAGAACGGACGCATCAAACCCGATCTCTTCGAGCAGTTTTTCCATCACGGTATGCAAGCGCCGGGCGCCGATGTTTTCCGTGCGCTCATTGACTTGATGGGCGATTTCAGCAAGACGACGCACGGCTTGGGCCTGAAAACGCAATTCAAGTCCTTCGGCCGCCATCAAGGCCTCATACTGCCGCAACAAACTGGCATCGGTCGCCTCAAGAATACGTTCAAAGTCTTCCACCGTTAAGGCTTGCAATTCAACCCTGATCGGAAACCGGCCTTGAAACTCGGGAATCAGATCGCTTGGTTTGGACAAATGAAACGCGCCCGAAGCGATAAACAAAATATGATCTGTTTTTATAGCGCCATATTTGGTGTTGACCGTGGTTCCTTCGACCAAAGGCAGTAGATCGCGTTGCACACCTTGGCGCGAAACATCGGCGCCGTGCAAATCAGAACGTGTGGCGATCTTGTCGATCTCATCGATAAAGACGATGCCTTGTTGTTCGACCCTTTCAAGGGCCTCACTTCGAATATCGTCCTCGTTCACCAATTTTGCCGCTTCCTCATCGGCCAAAATCTTCATCGCCTCGGCAACGCGCAAGCGCCGGGTCTTCTTTCTGCCCGGCATTTGCGAAAACAATTGCTGTAACTGTTGGGTGAATGCTTCCATGCCCGCAGGCCCCATCATTTCAAGGGCAGGTACAGGTTGGGTGATCTCAAGCTCGATCTCTCTGTCGTTGAGTTCGCCTTCACGCAATTTTTTGCGAAACTTCTGCCGGGTTGAGGACGGGCCGCTATCTGCGCCATCTTGCGTACTTTGACCGCTCGAACCAGTTGCCAGGCCCGCACCGCGGGGAGGAGGCAACAAAATGTCAAGAATCCTGTCCTCAGCGGCGTCAAGCGCTTGTTGCTCAAGTTTTCGCTTGGCCATATCACGACACTGCTTGATGGCGATCTCCAGCAAATCGCGAATGATGGTGTCGACATCGCGACCAACATAGCCCACCTCGGTGAACTTGGTAGCCTCTACCTTGATAAAGGGTGCGTTGACCAGTTTTGCTAATCGCCTTGCGATCTCGGTTTTTCCCACCCCCGTGGGTCCGATCATTAAAATATTCCGAGGGACGATTTCTTGACGAAGCGGCTCGGCCACTTGAGCGCGTCGCCAGCGATTGCGCAAAGCAACCGCAACCGCTTTCTTAGCAGCCTGTTGACCCACCACATGTTTGTCGAGTTCGGAGACGATTTCTCTCGGCGTCATCATGGCAGGCTTTCGATCACGATGTTTTCGTTGGTGTAAACGCAAATCGACGCGGCAATACTCAAGGATTCGCGAACCATCGCTTCCGGGGATAAATCACTGTGTTTCAACAAGGCCTTGGCCGCCGCCTGCGCAAAGGCTCCCCCGGAACCAATCGCAACCAGACCATCTTCAGGCTCAAGCACATCGCCCTGACCGGTGATGATCAGCGAGTGTTCCTGGTCGGCCACGGCGAGCATCGCTTCAAGCCTTCGAAGACCTCGGTCGGTTCGCCAGTCCTTGGCAAGTTCAACCGCGGCACGCAGCAATAAGCCCGAGTGCTTTTCGAGTTTTCCCTCAAAGCGTTCAAAAAGCGTGAAGGCATCGGCTGTGCCGCCGGCAAATCCGGCAAGAACCTTGCCATGATGCAAGCGACGCACCTTACGGGCTGACGCCTTGACGACAATCGAGCCGAGGGTGACTTGTCCGTCGCCACCCAGTGCGACGCTTTTACCGCGGCGGGCACTTAAAATCGTGGTGCCGTGGAAGGACTCAGTCCCCATAGAGCTTTTGCCTTAATTCGCGCCGCTGTTGCGCCTCTAAAGACAAGGTCGCTGTCGGTCGAGCAAGCAAACGCTGCAAACCGATGGGCTCGCCAGTCTCCTCGCACCACCCGTATTCGCCTGCGTCGATGCGGTTGATCGCCTGCTGCACTTTTTTCAACAGCTTGCGCTCGCGATCCCGGGTGCGTAGCTCGAGTGCATGCTCTTCTTCGATCGTGGCCCGGTCTGCCGGGTCGGGCACGATCACGGTTTCACGCAGATGCTCCGTGGTTTCGCCAGCGTTTTGCAAGAGCTCGCGCTCGACCGCCTGCAGTCGTTGTTTAAAAAACGCAAGCTGCGCAGCATTCATGTAGTCGTCTTCGGACATCGACAACAACTCTGCCTCGTTACCGATGACAACGGAGGCTTTGGCGCTCTTGGGAGCAGGCTTGCCAGGGGACATAGCCTGTGCGGCAGCAGACTTATTACTTGAGGTCTTGGTAGCCATGGCGTGGTGGTGCTTCCAAAAGGAAATGGGTTAATGGGAATGTTAAGGGTAGCGAACAAGGCCGATGTCGGACAAAAAAAGCGCCAGAAGGCTTGGCAGGCAGGCATTCAGGCTAGGCACTGCTGCAAACCTTTCATGAACAAATCTTTGGGCAGTTTACGGCCGATGAAGACCATTTTATTGGAGGGTTTTTCGCCGGCCTGCCATTTGCGGCCCTGGTCGGCGCCCATCATTTGGTGGACGCCTTGGAAAACCGTTTGCCGATCGCTGCCCTTCATGTAGAGCACGCCCTTGTAGCGCAACATGTCCTGGCCGTAAACCTGGATCAAGCCGGACAAAAAGTCCTCAAGCTTGCCGGCATCAAAGGGTTTATTCGAGCGAAAAACAAAAGAGCTCACGTCTTCGTCGTGATCGTGCTCATCGGTTTCCAAAAACTGCGGGTCGATTTCAAGAATCGCATTCAGATTAAAGCCGCGGATATCCAGAATCTGTTTGATGTCGGTCTGCCCGAAATGCACCTCCGACATCGGCGCTCTCGGATTAATTCGCAGCAAACGGGCTTTAAGTGCTTGCAAAGTGTCGGCATCAATCAGGTCGACTTTGGACAAGAGCAATCGATCGGCGAAGGCAACCTGCTCACGGATTTCCTTGGACTGGTCGAGCTGTGTCATCGCATGCTTGGCATCGACCACGGTGATGACCGCGTCAAGCAAATAGGCATCGGCAATATCGTCGTCGATGAAAAACGTCTGCGCAACCGGTCCGGGATCGGCCAGACCGGTGGTCTCGATAATGACGCGCTCGAACTGCACCTCGCCAGCCTTTCGGCGGCCTTGCAAATCGTTAAGAATCCGAACCAGGTCGCCGCGCACGGTGCAACAAATGCAACCGTTATTCATTTCGACGATTTGTTCTTCCTGGTCTTGAAGCAAAAGTTCGTTGTCAACGCCTTCTTCGCCGAATTCGTTTTCGATCACAGCGATGCGATGGCCATGTTGCTCGGTCAGGATACGTTTGAGCAAGGTGGTCTTACCACTGCCCAAAAAGCCAGTCAAAACGGTCACCGGAATATGTTGGCTCGACTGCATAAGACCACCCCAGGGGAAAGAAGACAAGGACCAGCTTACCTTGGATGAAAAGCACCAAGCCAAAGCCAGCAAACACTTGACGGGCCGGCAGTTTACACCCGCTGGAGCAAAAGTCCTTTGAGATACTCGCCTTCCGGGTGTGCCATCGACATCGGGTGGTCCATTCCGGCTGCGAGTCTGCGCAATAACTGGGCATCAACCCCGGCGTCGATCACTGCCCCCGCCATAATCTTCTGAAACAAATCAAGCGAAATCGCCCCCGAGCAGGAAAAGCTCAGCAAATAGCCCCCGGGGCGTAACAAAGCCAGCGCTTTGAGATTGATTTCTTTGTAGGCGCGGGCTGCTCGATCGACATGCTGCGAGGACGGCGCAAATTTGGGCGGATCAAGCACGATCAGATCAAATCGCTCGCCTTGCAAAGCAGACAAGGCCTCAAAAACATTGGACTCCCACCAGCGACCGTTGCAATGTTCTAAACCATTGAGGCTTTGCTGCCAGCGGGCCTGTTCCAGTGCTGCCTCACTTGAATCAATGGAAATCACCTCAGCAGCGCCGGCCCGCCAGGCTGCCAAGGAAAAACCGCCGGTATAGCAAAAGCAATTCAACACCCGTGGCGCTGCCATGCCGCTGAGTAAGTCGGCAACAAGCGCCCGGTTATCGCGCTGATCAATGTAAAACCCGGTTTTATGCCCATGCCGGACATCGACCAAAAAACGCAGGCCATGCTCGTGAACTTCAATCAAGGCCTCGGGCTCGGGTCCAAGCAATACCGCCTGCCCGCCGGCTAAGCCTTCGCGCTTGGCGCCCGCTGCATCAGATCGCTCATAAATCGCATCCATGCCCTGGGCCTGAATCGCCTCGACAATCTGCCCGCGAAAATAATCAGCGCCTGCTGAGAGGCATTGCAGCACAACCTGCTGCGCGTATTGGTCAACAATCAGCCCGGGCAATCCATCGGCCTCACCAAACACCATGCGCCTTGCATTACTGTGCGCCAAAAGGCTTTGCCGTCTTGCAAAAGCCCGGGAAACACGCTCTCGAATCAGGCTCGCATCGGGCGCTTGTTGATGAAAACTCCACACCCGCAGTCGAATCGACGAACGGGGTGACCCGCAAGCCCAAGCCAAAAATTGGCCCTTGGCATCGCAAACCTGAACCGGATAGCCACTTGGCAATTGCTCGATGAGCTTGATCCCCTCTTCGCTGATCGCGCCCGCGTAAAGCCATGGATGCCGGCGAAGCAAGGACCTGTCCTTGCCCGAACGCAGCTTGACGCGCGCAGGCGTCCCTGGCCGCAGCGGTATCGATTCGATCAGCTTAGGCACGGCGCCTTGCAGCGCGCGGATGCGCCTGGTCGTAGACCGCGGCAAGCCGTTGAAAATCCAGCGCAGTGTAGATTTGGGTGCTCGCGATGCTGGCATGGCCAAGCATCTCTTGTACCGCACGCAAATCCCCGCTCGACTGTAAGAGATCACTGGCAAAAGAATGGCGAAACACATGAGGATGCAAGCGGCTTGGGAGCCCACTCGCAAGGCCCAAACTGGCCAGACGTTGTTGAATCGTTCGAGCACTGATGCGCTTTCCCCGCGTCCCGATGAAAAGGGCGTGCTGATCAGCATCAGGGTGCTTTTGAAGCCACTGTTTGCGCAGCTTGAGCCAGGCATCAATCGCGCTTAGCGCCTTGGCGCCCACCGGAATCGTGCGCCGCTTCGAGCCCTTGCCGAGCACCTGAACCTGGGCCTGGGCAGCGTCGAGCCAACCAGTCGCCTGCGGGTGATAAGCACAATCGAGCTGAATCAACTCCGAAAGCCGCAGGCCTGATGAATAAAAAAGCTCCATCATCGCAAGATCGCGGGCGGCGCTTGGTCCATGCTGCGGAAAATCAAGCAAGCGCTGACTGTCGTCTGCAGCGAGCGCCTTTGGCAAACGCGAGGGCATCTTCGGTGCCTTGATTTGTCTTGCGGGATTGTGCGCCATGGTTTTTTCCGCCAAGAGAAAGTCAAAAAAACCCCGCCAGGCAGAAAGCTTACGCGCCAGTGAGCGCGGCGAAAGTCCTTGTGATGCAAGTTGCGCGAGCAGGCGACGGAGATGCCGCGCTTCCACGTTTGTCCAAGGCGTTTGTATAAGCGGCGGACGCAGCAAGGCCAAATCCTGCCGGTATGCCTTCAGGCTATGGGTCGAATATCGCCTTTCACTGGCCAGACGCCTCACATAGCGCTCAAGGTCGACCTCAAGATCGACCTGACAGTCGTGATTCGGGGCGCACTCGGAATCCGGCATCTCAAGGGTTCGCTGCTTGTCTGACGGCGGCGGCCTGAGCCGCCTGGCTTGAGACTGTCGCAAGGCCTTCCTTGGCCCAGATGGCGCTTAGCGCGGGTGTGAGCGCGGCCGACACCAACTCGGCGAGTCGTTGCAAAAAAGCCGTTCCCATTTGAGCGTGAAAACGGTCCGCATCCGCTGAGCCAAGCACCAAGAGGCCAAAGGCCTGAGGCTCGATGCCACGACGCAAAGCGAGAAGCGCGACTGATCTTGCATTTTGGCCACGGTCAGCCAACCATTGCACCCCCGGTTTTTGCGCCGGACTGCCGCAAAGCGGCTGTTGCATTTGGTCAACCCGGTCCATTTGCTCGGCGCTGAGCGGCAACTCAAGGCCGGGCTCAAGACGTGCAGCGCCCAAAGGCCAAAGCTTCAAGCCGACTTGCGGTACTTGAAAGACCTCCTGGAGCAATTCCATCAAGCGGCTGTCAAGGCTTGCACGCTGCTCATGCAAGAGCAACTGCCGTGTAAACCTTTGCATCTTTTCGCCGATCAAATCGTTTTCCTGAGCGGTGCGCATCAAGTCAGCCAGACGATGCTCGAGTTGACGGTGCTTTTCCCGCATGACCTCAAGCTGACGTTCATGCAAGGATATCGCCCGTCCCGCATGCAAATCGGGCATTTTCAGATGCGACAAAAGCTCCGGATGCCGCAGCAAGAACTCGGGATTCGACTTGAGCCAGCGTGCGATTTGCTGCTCGTTTTCTTCGTTACGACCCTCAGACATGAAAACTCCTGATTCAGCAGGTTTGCCATCTGCAGCAAGCAAAGGTTCAACGCGTCCACAGCACCCGGCTTTTTGCCTCATTCAAAGCATCGGCAAGTCGATTTGCCCTTCAAACACCGATTCGGCAGGCCCGCTCATCATCACCGGGTTTTCCTCGCCCGCCCATTGCACCCAGAGATTGCCCCCACGCGCCTGAACCTGCAAGGCTTCTCGCGCTTTATTGCGGGCCAAGGCAAGCACAGCAGCCGCACAAGCCCCGCTGCCACAGGCCAGTGTCTCGCCGACACCACGTTCAAAAACACGTAACTGCAACTGCCTGGGCGAGGCCAGAAAGGCAAACCCAACATTGATTTGCTTGGGGAAAAGGGGATGACTGCAAAGGAATTCACCCAGTTCTTGTACCGCGGCATCGCTTGCCGGTGCATCCAGGAAAAGCACCGCATGCGGGTTACCCATCGAGAGCAGATCCAACTGAAGCCTCGCCAGATGATGCGGCGCTGGCGATTCGAGCTCGAGATGTTCTATGCCGCCTTCGATGCTGGCCTGAGCTTTGGCGCTTGCTGCCTCCCAATCAACAAAACCGTTTGCGCGGGTGTCAAAGCGGGGGATACCCATATTCACCCTGACTGTGCCGTCGTCGAGCAGTTCGGGCTCAATCAATCCGGCGAGGGTTTCAACCGCAATGCGCTTTTTACGGCTCAAGCCCTTGTCATGCACAAAACGCACAAAGCATCGCGCACCATTGCCGCATTGTTCAACCTCAGTGCCATCTGCATTGAAAATGCGATAGCGGAAATCGTGACCTGGATCCCGGGGTTTTTCAACGATGAGGATTTGATCCGCACCGACGCCAACATGTCGATCAGCGATTTGCTGCCACGCCACTTGTTCCACCGGGATGGTTTGGCTAATGGCGTCAATGACAACGAAATCGTTGCCGGCGCCGTGCATTTTGCTAAATCGAATCATCCTGCGACCGGAAATAAACGCTGAGCTTGAAGCGATCGCGCATTCTAGCGATAAACCGGCTGCTCGCCCGGCGGTCGGGTCTTGTACCGACGGTGTGTCCACAAGTATTGATGCGGATCCTCGCGCACACGTGCCTCGATAAATGCATTCATCCGCCGCGCCGACGCTTCGGGCGTGAGCGCGCCGAGATCAGTCCAGGCGGGGAAAATTTCCAAGTGGTACTGATCAGCCTGCAATCGCGTGACCGTGGGCAGCACCTGGGCGCCGGTCATTCTCGCAAGCCTGGAGAGCGTCGTGACCGTTGCAGCGTCAAGGCCAAAAAAAGGCACGAAAACCGAATCCCTGGCTCCCAAATCCATATCGGGCAAGAGATAAAGCACCTTGCCCTGCTTCAAATGCCGCAAGACGGCGCGCAGACCCTCATTGCGCAACACCAGAGTGGTCTCCGGGAAACGTGCCCGACCCGAGGTCATGGCCTCGGTCAGCCTTTGGCTTTTCTGTTGGGCGTAAACCGACACCATCGGAAGCTTAGAACTCAAGTAGAGACCACCGGCATCGAGTCCCAGAAAATGGGGTGCAAGCATGATGACCGGCCCAGATTCACGGGCGGCCTCGACATGAGCCCAGCCACTCACACGAACCATACGATTTAAATGTTCGATCGGTCCTTCCCAGAGTGCAAATCGATCAACCAGGCTGACGATGAAGGCTTTCGTATGCTCTCTGGCGATGGCTTGACGCTGTGCCGGCGTAAGTTCGGGAAACGCAATCGCAAGATTGATCAGGGCAACGCGGCGTCGGCGAGTCACTAAAGCGTAGACGGCAAGGCCAAGGAATCTTGCCATCTTGAGCATGGACGGGCGAGGCCAGCGCGACAACATCCTTGCAACAGCAATCAGTGCGCCTGTGGCGGTTTCTAAGCTACGCTCGTTCATCACTTTACGGTTGCTGTACCTTTGTACCGGTTATAACTCCATAAGTATTGCTCAGGCAGTCGCCTGATCCACTGTTCCATGGCAGCGTTGATCGCCTGCGGTGCTGCGCTGCCCTCGTAAATCTCAAAATGGATCTCCCAGCCACCGGCCTCGATCACTTCGGAGGCAAGGCGCCGCTGCGCAACAGCCATCAGCACGATCGGATTAGCCCGCCTGATCAGGCCTTGGGGAAGCGTCATGGTCAAGGCCTGATGTCCGAAAAACGGCGCAAGCTCCCCATCGCCCTGGCCCGGCACTTGATCGGGCAATAAGCCGACAGCCTCGCCGCGCTTTAAAGCGCGCAGAAGTGCTCGCACGCCACTTAGGTCAGCCGGCACTGAATCGACCGAACCACGATTGCGTGCGGCGCGCAACAAGCGATCAAGCGATGCGCGTTTTGCCGGTTTGAAAAGCACCGTAATCGGCACATACCGCGCGATGTATCGCGGTATCACCTCGAAGCTACCGAGGTGAGGCGTCATAAAAAGCAAACCGCGCTTTTCGCGTTTTGCCCGATCGATGGCCTCTAAGAGCAGCGCACGACTTGCGCTTTGACATCGCTCAAACAAGCGCTCGTCGGACCAGAACCACACGGCAGGCAGTTCAGCGATGAGCCGGCCCGTGTTTTCACGAACAAGCCGCGGCAAGGCGCCATCAACCGGGTAGCCTGCGAGCGACATATGCGCCAGTGCTTTACGACGGTAAGCCGAGGAAGCAAACCAAGCCAGACGCCCCAGCCATGCACCAAGCCTCCAAAGCATCGGCAAAGGCAACAGCGATAAGCACTGGAACAATAGAGCTGGCATGGTCAAGAATCCTTAAGCGCTATAATCTCATTTGCCGAGTTAATGACAACTTGCGGGGCAATTAAATTCCGCTAAAGCGTCGCCGCTTCACCGGGAAGTTGGCTACGCCCAACGAACTGGAGACATGTGGCATGAGCAAAAGCTATTTCTTTACCTCGGAGTCGGTCTCTGAGGGACATCCGGATAAAGTTTCGGATCAAATTTCAGACGCTATTCTTGATGCGATTTTTGAGCAGGATCCGCGTTCACGGGTTGCTGCCGAAACCCTGTGCAACACAGGTCTGGTGGTGCTTGCCGGCGAAATCACAACCGGTGCCAATGTTGACTACATTCAGGTTGCCCGCGACACCATCAAGCGAATCGGCTACGACAACACGGAATACGGCATCGATTACAAGGGCTGCGCTGTTATGGTGGCCTACGACAAACAAAGCCAGGACATCGCGCAAGGCGTTGATGAAGGTCGCGGGCTTGATTTAGAGCAAGGCGCAGGCGATCAAGGTTTGATGTTTGGCTACGCCTGCGACGAAACACCGGTGCTGATGCCTGCGGCGATTCACTACGCACACCGACTCGTTGAACGTCAGGCACAACTGCGCCGCGACGGTCGACTACCCTGGCTCAGGCCCGATGCAAAAAGCCAAGTCACGCTGCGTTATGTTGATGACAAACCTCACAGCGTTGATACCGTGGTTTTATCGACCCAGCACGCACCTGATATCCCCCACGAGCAATTGCGCGAAGCTGTGATTGAAGAAATCATTAAACCGGTACTTCCCAAAGCCCTGCTCCATGGCGACGTGAAATATTTGGTGAACCCGACAGGGCGTTTTGTGGTGGGCGGCCCGCAAGGCGACTGCGGCTTAACCGGCCGCAAGATCATCGTCGACACTTACGGCGGCGCAGCACCCCACGGCGGGGGCGCTTTCTCAGGTAAAGACCCCTCGAAAGTCGATCGTTCGGCTGCCTATGCAGCGCGTTATGTTGCCAAGAATGTTGTTGCTGCTGGCCTTGCGAGCCGTTGCCAGATTCAGGTGAGTTACGCCATCGGCGTCGCTCAACCAACCTCGATCATGGTCACCACCTTTGGAACCGGCAAAATCAGCGACGACAAGCTTGAGGCCTTGATTGCCAGGCACTTCGATTTGCGACCCAAAGGTATTGTTCAAATGCTTGATTTATTGCGCCCGATTTACCAAAAGACGGCGGCTTACGGTCACTTCGGACGCGACGAGCCCGAGTTCAGTTGGGAAAATACGGACAAAGCGCAAGCACTTCGCGCCGAGGCGGGCATTTGAGGCCATCCGTTTCAAGCTTTATCGGGCGAGCACTCGCAAAAACCCAGCCTGTTTGAAGCTCGCATCGATAAACCCCAAAGCTCGGGGTTTATCGATTGGCCCCAAAGCGAGTCGCGCTAAGATACCGCCTTGAATCGATGCCCGAGGAGCGTTGCGAGGTGTGTCCGACCCCGGACACCCCCAGGCTCGGGCAGGTTGCCTATCTCGGGCGACTTTAGCAACGGCGCTCGCCCACTTTGTTTTTTGAAAAGGAGGGCGCAGCATGAGCGCTGTAGCCAATCAAGTTATTCCCCATCCCGCAGTCAAACAAGCTACCACGGCTTCGTTTACCGATTTCATCATTGCTGACCTTTCACTTGCTGATTGGGGCCGCAAAGAAATTCGTATCGCTGAAACCGAGATGCCTGGTCTCATGGCGATTCGCGAAGAGTTTGCAGCCGCACAGCCACTCAAAGGCGCAAGAATCACTGGCTCGCTTCACATGACGATCCAGACGGCCGTGCTCATCGAAACCCTGGTTGCTCTGGGCGCCGAGGTGCGTTGGGCTTCTTGCAATATTTTTTCAACCCAAGACCATGCTGCTGCGGCCATTGCTGCAGCGCGAATTCCGGTCTTTGCCCACAAGGGCGAGACCTTGGCCGAGTATTGGGACTATACCCACCGGATTTTTGAGTGGGCCGATGGTGGCAGCACCAATATGATTTTGGACGACGGTGGTGATGCCACCTTGTTGCTTCATCTCGGGGCCAAAGCGGCACGTGACGCAAGCCTTCTCGAGCATCCGGGCAGCGAAGAAGAGGCTGCGCTCTTTGCCTCAATCAAAGAAAAACTCGCCAAGGATGCCGGGTTTTATCAGCGCCATTTGAGCGCAGTGATTGGCGTGACCGAAGAGACAACCACCGGCGTTAAGCGTTTATACCAAATGGCAGAGCATGGTGAACTCGCCTTTCGCGCGATCAATGTCAATGACGCTGTCACCAAGAGTAAGTTCGACAATTTATACGGCTGTCGCGAGTCGCTGGTCGACGGTATCAAACGCGCCACCGATGTGATGATCGCCGGTAAAGTCGCTGTGGTCGCCGGTTATGGCGATGTGGGCAAGGGTTCAGCGCAGGCTTTGCGCGCCTTGTCGGCACAGGTCTGGATCACCGAGATCGATCCGATATGTGCCTTGCAAGCAGCCATGGAAGGCTATCGAATCGTAACGATGGATGATGCCTGCGAGCATGCTGATATTTTTGTGACCGCAACAGGCAATAAGGACGTGATCACCCGCGCGCACATGGCACGCATGAAGGATCAGGCGATCGTCTGCAATATCGGTCATTTTGATAATGAAATCGATGTTGCCGGCTTGAAGGAATGCCGCTGGGAAAACATCAAGCCCCAGGTCGATCATGTGATCTTCCCCGATGGCAAGCGCATTATCCTGCTGGCCGAAGGCCGGCTGGTTAATCTTGGCTGTGGCACGGGCCATCCTTCGTATGTGATGAGTTCCTCGTTTGCCAATCAGGTGATCGCTCAAATCGAATTGTTTCAATACAAAGATCGGTATGAAACAGGTAAGGTCTATGTGTTACCCAAACATCTTGACGAAAAAGTTGCGCGTTTACAGCTTAAAAAACTTGGCGCAAAACTAACTGAGCTTACCCCCGAGCAGGCGAGTTATATCGGTGTTGATGCGCAAGGGCCCTATAAGCCCGAGACCTATCGTTACTAAGCTTATCAGCAAGCCAAGCTGCTCGGTCCGCGAAGGCTTCTGATGCGACTCGACCAGGCCTTGCTGCAAAGAGGCCTGGTCGCTTCAAGATCGGCCGCAGCCCGACTGATTCAAGATGGCGCTGTCTCGGTTAACGGCGAGCGGGTGACCAAAGCAGCCTTTGAAGTGTCAGAGCAGTCCACCCTTACGCTCGCGCCATCGCGCGAGACCGATTTTGTTTCTCGCGCCGGCGCCAAACTTGAGGGTGTTTTTCTCGCCAGGCCAGCGCTCAAACCAGCAGGCTATTGGGTTGACTTCGGGCAAAGCACGGGCGGTTTTAGCGACTGTTTACTTAAGCACGGTGTGTCACGGGTGCTCGGCTTTGATGTAGGCCACGATCAATTGCATGACAGCTTGCGCCTTGATCCCAGGGTCTTTTGTGTTGAAGGCCACAATCTTCGTAAAGCCTGGCCTGTGGTGCACCCATTTCATGATGAACAATCGCTAAGTTCTTTGCATGATGAGCAAAGGCAAAGTTCTTTGCATGATGAGCAAAGCTTAAGTGCTGCGGCGGTCGATGGCGGGCCATGTCTGCATCGCAAAACAAGGGTTAGGCAAAAGCCTGCGCGCAATACCGCGATCAGGGATCCGCTTTTTGACGATCTGATTGCCGATCTATCGGGTTTCGATCGCCAATGGCCTGCCGGGGGCGCAGACGGGGTGGTGATCGATGTGTCTTTTATCGCTTTATCCTATGTGATTGAACAAGCGATTCAATGCCTTCGGATGGGTGGCCACTGCATTGCCCTCATCAAGCCGCAGTTTGAGCTCGGTGCAGATCCTTCATTGCGAAAGCGCTGGTTTAAACATGGCCTGCTCCGCGAAAGTCCGACGCTGCAAAGCATGCTTCAAGATTTGGTGGCGCCTTTTGCGACCTTGGGCTTGCACTTCGATGTGCAAAAGGATTTGCTGGCAAGCGTGCTTCCCGGACAGTCCGGTAATCAGGAATATTTTTTGGTGTCGCAGCGACAGGCTGCGGCGACTAGGCGCGGGGCTGACATCGCGCGAGAAGTTCCCTTCGGAATAGAACATGCACAAAGAAGGAGCGCTCCATGAGCATGGCGCTGAGTTTTGAGTTTTTCCCCCCCAACACCGATGCCGGACTTGAAAAGCTAAGGCAGGTTCGCCTTGAACTTGCCAAGTTAAAGCCGCAATTTTTTAGCGTGACCTACGGTGCGGGCGGGGCAACGCGTGACAAAACGCTGGCGCTTGTTGAAACAATGACCGGCGAGTCGATCGAGGTTGCACCGCATCTATCCTGTATGGGCCAGCAACGCAGTCAGCTTGCTGAATTGCTTGATCATTACAGCGCGCTTGGCATTCGAAGAATCGTCGCGCTGCGCGGCGACTTGCCCTCAGGCATGGTGCAGGGTGGCGAATTCCGCTTTGCCGAAGATCTGGTTGATTTCATTCGTCAGCGCCATGGAGCGCAGTTTCACCTTGAAGTGGCTGCATACCCTGAAATGCACCCTCAAGCCAGTTCGCCCGACGCTGATCTGAAGGCATTCATTCGAAAAGTCCGGCGTGGTGCGAGCTCGGCAATTACGCAGTATTTTTATAACGCCGATGCTTATTTGAGGTTTCGTGACACGGTGCGTGCAGAAGGTGTTGATATTGATATCGTTCCGGGTATTATGCCGATTACCAACTACACCCAGCTCATGCGATTTTCAGAGAGCTGTGGTGCTGAAATTCCGCGCTGGATGCGTCTGAAACTTGCAAGCTACGGCGACGACCGCGAATCGATTCGCGCCTTTGGCCGTGAAGTGCTTGTCAAGATGTGTGAGCGCTTGTTGAAGGAGTCCGTACCTGGTCTGCACTTCTACACCTTGAATCAGGACCAGGCCAGCCGGGCTATTCTCGACGACCTCAGCCTTTGCTCCTGAAGCAAGGACCTTAGCTTTTGCCCCTGGACCAAGGACCTCGGTCTTTGCTCCTGAAGCAAGGACCTTAGCTTTTTTCCCCGGGCGATGTGGCTTCGGTCACGACCGCAGCAAAGGCAATATCGTGAGGGTGAGGTTGGAAGATCACTTCACAAATGCTATAGGCAAGGGCAACCGTGCGGGCGCGCGCCTGCGCATCGAGCAAAGCCAGGGTTCGATCATAGTAGCCGCCGCCATAGCCCAATCGAAAGCTTTGGAAAAATCCCACACAGGGCGCTGCGATGATCCAGGGGCAAACCCGCTGCGCGTCTTCAGGCTCCATGGTCCCAAGACCGGCGGGGCGAAGCACGGTGTTCTCGTCGTAGCGCGCAAAGACCAGCGGCTTATCGCTGCCATCCATGCAAGGCAGGGCTAAGTGCCAACCCGCCTTGCGAAGCTGGCTGGCAAAGGGTCGCCAGTCGGGCTCGCTACCAATCGGCCACCATAACGCAAGCAAGGCTTCGCTCGTTCCTGGCGCAGGGTGTTTATCAAGCCAGGCCATGAGCCGAGCGATAATCACAGCGTCGTATTGCATTTTTAGGGATGGATCGATGCTCTTGCGTTGCGCCAGGCAGCGTTTTCTCAGTGTCTGGCGATCATCCCCAGACTGTTCGAGGTGCTGTCCGCCTGCGCTTGTCGCTCTTGTCGGGTCTGATGATGTTGTTGTCTTTACCATTGAGATATCTGAACTTGCCATCGACTGTTTATGCTCTTGAACAACGCTTTCTCATTTATACCGATTAACCATGTTTCACAATAAAACATCGTTGCCAGGCCATGCCCCCCCTAGCCCGGGCAAGGGCTTCTCCATGAAGCTTGGGTTCTCGCTTGGCCTAGCCATCGCCCTGCTTGGACAGCTCATGCCTGCCACAGCCCAAACGAATCCTAAGCCAAGCGAAAAGCCAAAGCAAAGCCAGCCCTCAAAGGCTCCCAATCAGGCTTCAAAACCGCAAAAGCCCGCCGGGGCTGCGAAAGCCTCGAGCGCTGCGAAATCTGGAACGGTACAAAAAACCAAATCGAAATCAGCAGCGAGCGCTAAGACCAAAGCTCCGGCCCCGCCTGCGGAAATTACCCGCGTGGCCCGGCCCGGTGTCAAGCCACTATTGCCCGCAAGCTTGGCAGGGCTGAGCCTTGTTGGCGGGGTGACCGTTGCAGCCTCCCAAAGCAACAGTATCGCGGTTGCCCAAACCGGCAGCCATGTCGGCGATGATTTGCTTATCCAGCTTCGGGAGGCTTTTGTGCGGCAGGATCTGCCGGAATTTCAACGTCTGATTAACCAGAGCGATCAGGCCCAACTCAAGGAGCACCCGCTATATCCCTACGCGCAGCATTGGGCGCTCCGACAAAGGCTTTCACAGCGTCCGATTGCAGAAGCAAACGCCGAGGCACTGCAGCGTGAGGTGCAGAGATTTCTGGCAAGACATGACAACGAAAGCCTTGCTGAACAGCTTCGAAAAACCTATATCGAATGGCTTGCCGACCGGGAATCCTGGGCGCAACTCAAACTCGAATACCCCAAGCTGATTTTTCAAGACGAGGCAGCCCTGCAATGCCTTTTTCATGTCGCCAGACTCAAACAGGTTTCAGCAGAAACGGATTCCCCTGCACTGATCGCAGCGCAGTCTAGAGCGCTTCTTTTTGCACCCCGTCCGCTCGGATCCGCCTGCGGTCGCTTGTTCAATGAGTTAAAGCAGCAAGGCCAAATCGATCAAGCCGGCTTACAGCAACGACTGCGTCTGGCGCTTGAAAGCAACCAGCCGGGCGCTATTCGCTGGGCGGCCGGCCATTTGGGCCTGGCTGCGGCTGAGGTCGATCGCGCCATCGAGCAACCTGAGAAGTGCTTGAGAAGCAACCATCCAGCGATCGCCCAGATTGCTTGGGTGCGATTAGCCCGGCAGGACAGTGTTGATGCCTATCGTCGCTGGCGACAGGCGGAACAAACCTCCTGGCCATCGACCGTACGCAGTTTCATCGTCGCCCAGATTGCGAGCATCAGCATGCTGCGTATGCAAGCGCATGCGCTTGATGCCACCCGCGATGCGCTGCGCGACAGCCAAGCGCTTGGTGCCGCAGCGATTGAGGCCGGGGTGCTTGGTAGCGACGAGGCGCTTGCGATCATGGCGCGCAGCGCATTGCGGGCCAAGGACTGGGATAGCTTGCAGCAGGTGATCGCCTGGATGTCAGCGCGCGGGCAAAGTGAACCGAGCTGGCAGTACTGGCGTGCGCGCGCCTATCGCCAGGCTGGTGACGAACAGGCGGCCCAGGCGCTTTTTAAAGAGCTTGCCGGGCAGTTTCATTTCTATGGCCAGCTTGCCGCCGAAGATCTGGGACAAAGCATCGAAATTCCGCCACGGGCGGCCAAACCCCATGAGGATGAACTCAAAGCCATCGCAGCCTTGCCTGGGGTTCAGCGCGCTTTCAAGCTCTACCAACTCGGCCTTCGCCCCGAGGCGCATCGTGAGTGGTGGGTCAGCACCAAGCTGATGAGCGATCGCCAGTTGCTGGCTGCCGCCGAACTCGCCTGCCGCCGGCTTGTGCTTGATCGCTGCGTTAACACCGCCGATCGAACCAAACTTGAACATGACTTTCACCTGCGGTTTATCATGCCCTTTCGTGAGGATCTCGAGGCTTCAGCAAGCCGCGTCGGCCTTGATACAGCCTGGGCCTATGGTCTGATCCGTCAGGAATCGCGCTTTTTGCTGGATGCCAAGTCAAGCGTCGGTGCGCAAGGACTCATGCAAATCATGCCAACCACCGGGCGCTGGATTGCCAACAAGCTTGGTTATGCGGCATTCAAAACCGAAGACTTGCAGGATATGAAAACCAATCTGCGGTTTGGAACTTTTTATTTGCGATCGGTTTTTGATGATCTTGAAGGCTCGCAGGCGATGGCCTCTGCAGCTTACAACGCGGGCCCGAACCGCCCGCGGGCATGGCGCGCAACCCTGCCCGGACCGGTTGAGGGTGCCATTTTTGCTGAAATTATTCCATTTTCTGAAACACGTGACTATGTCAAAAAGGTGTTATCCAATGCCGTCTACTACGCAGCGCTTCAAAGGCAGGAGGCGCAATCACTTAAAAAGCGCCTTGGTGAAATCGCACCCAAAGCAACAAGCCAGTCACTGCTGCCCTGAGCCACAAGCAGGCCAAGACGGACTGGCGTCACCATGAAGACCATGTATGGTCCGATCCTGCTCATCGGGGCAAGCGGCTTCATCGGTCGCGTGTTGCTTGCGCATTTAAGCCGTCTACTTCCCGATGTGGCTTTGCTTGTGCCCAGCAAACGCGCATGGCGCCATGTCGCGCTCAGCACCATGCCAGGGTTGCGTCTTGTTCAAGCCGATGTGCACGAAGATAAGAGCCTGCGAGCACTGCTCGCAGACAGCAGGCTGGTGATTAATCTCGCTGGTATTTTGCATAGCGATCAAGCAAACCCCTGGGGCAAAGCCTTTGATAAGGTCCATGTACAACTGCCCGAACGCATCCTGCAATCACTCGATCAACAGGCTTTGATTCATATCTCGGCCCTGGGCTGTCAGCCGGAGGCGGTTGAAGACGCGCCCTCGATGTATTTGCGATCCAAGAGCCAAGCCGAGAAAATCCTGCTTCAATCAGGGCATCCCGTGAGCCTGGTGCGCCCATCGGTTGTTTTCGGGCCCAATGACCAGTTTTTGAATGTTTTTGCCAAGCTCGGCGCAATCGCCCCGATCGTGCCCCTCGCCGGCGCCCATGCCCGATTCGCACCGGTTCATGTGCAAGATCTTTGCGAAGCGATAGGGCGCCTGGTTTTGCAAAGGCTGGGGCGTCTTTCGGACCATCGTCTTCAAACCCAAGGCGCCGGAGGTCTTGCCGATTCGGGCATCGAGACCTCGCTGATCGTTGAAGCATTTGGACCAGATGTCATGAGCCTTGCCGATCTTTTTCGGTTTGCAAGCCAGGCAGCCCATGGCTATAGCCCTTGGATCGTTCCATTGGCTTATCCCCTAGCCTATCTCCAAGCCCGTCTGCTTCAGACCCTGCCAGGACCGCCCTTAATGAGTGTTGACAATCTCGACTCGATGCGCGTTGACAACCTGCCAAGCGGTAAATCCGAGGTGCTTTCTGTCAAGATTAAAACCCTTGCCATGCTTGGTATCAAAGCAAGAGGACTAGAGGCAGCACGCGCCTACCTGCAAAGGCATTAGCGAGCCGTGCAAGCATCATCACATCTGGCTTGTCGCTGCGATGGCTGAACAAACACGATGATCGAGCACATGACCGAACCTAAGATCGATACGATTGGCTTGCAAGTCATCACCGATCGCATCAATCAGGACGCTTACTGCCTGGCGATCGCCCCGGCAAGGATTTATTGCGTTGGGGGCGCGGTCCGAGATTTGCTCTTGGGCCGGGTCGTTCACGATCATGACTGGCTGGTGGTGGGTAGCTCACCGCAGCAAATGCTCGATGCGGGCTTTTTACCGGTCGGGCGGGATTTTCCTGTGTTTTTGCATCCCCAAAGCCATGAGGAATTTGCGCTTGCCCGCACCGAGCGAAAAATTGCCAGGGGCTACCATGGTTTTGAGTTTTATAGCAGCCCTGAGGTTTCGCTTGAGGACGACTTAAAGCGCCGCGATCTTCGTGTCAATGCGATGGCTATCGATTCGCAGGGCGAACTTCACGACCCCTACGAAGGACGTTCGGATTTGCGGCAGCGGCTGTTGCGTCATGTCAGCGATGCTTTTCGTGAGGATCCAGTGCGCTTGCTCAGGGTGGCGCGTTTTGCAGCACGATTTGCAGACTTCCAGATTCATCCGGAAACCATGCAACTCATGCGTGACATGGTGCGCACCGGAGAGACCGATCATTGGACCGCCGAGCGGGTGTGGCGTGAGCTCGATCAGGGCATGGCCGAAATCAAGCCCTCAGCGCTTTGGCGCTGCCTGGCCCAATGCGAGCTTAATCCCTTTCATCGCTTAAGCGCCGCCGACGAACCCATGCTCAAACAACTCGATAGCGCAGCGGCTGCCGGGCTTGGGCATGCCCTTCGCTGGGGGGTTTTTAGCGCGCTGGCAACCGGAACACTGCGTGAACCGGTGCTTGCAAGCTTAAAAATGCCCCGGGAGAAACAAGCGCTTTGCAAGCAGGTTCTCAAGCATCAACATGCACTGCGCGAAATCCTATGCAGCGACCGACGCAGCGCCGAGGCAGCGCAGGGTATGGCGTCATTGTTTGAATCGATGGATCTGATGAGACGGCCTCAGCAGCTTGATGACTTACTTGCTGTGATGCGCTGGCACCCCGATGTACAGTCCCAAAGCCTGCATCGACAAGACCGTGCGATCGCGGCCCTACAAGCGCTTGCCCAGGTCTTCCGGGACCAACAAACAGTCGCCAAAGTGCTGGCAAGCGGCCTGCAAGGACCTGCGCTTGGAGACGCCTTGAAAAAAGCTCGCGAACTTGCGCTATCAGAAGCACTGCGATCGCGTTATTCTCAGGGCCTTCACGATGAATCAGTCCAAACCCCTGACGATGCCAACTCTTTATAAGGCCTTTCCATGACATTAGAACAATTGAAGGCAAGCCTTCGCATCCCTGTGATTGCCGCCCCGCTTTTTATTGTTTCCAACCCTGACTTAGTGATCGCCCAATGCAAAGCTGGCATCGTCGGCTCGTTTCCTGCACTTAACGCCAGACCGATCGAAGTGCTTGAACAATGGCTGATCCGTATTCGCGACGAACTTGATGCATGGAATCAGGCGCATCCTGATCGGCCGGCGGCACCGTTTGCGGTGAATCAGATCGTGCACAAATCCAATGACCGTTTGGATCAGGATGTGGCGCTTTGCGTCAAGCACAAGGTTCCTTTAGTGATTACGTCCTTAGGCGCGAGGCCCGAGTTGAACGAGGCGATTCACAGCTACGGTGGCATGGTCTTGCATGATGTCATCGACCAGTTTTTTGCCCACAAAGCCATTGAAAAAGGTGCCGATGGCCTGATTCTTGTTGCTTCAGGTGCAGGCGGCCATGCAGGACGACAATCCCCTTTCGCGCTGGTTGCAGAAACGAGGCGTTGGTTTACCGGGCCCATCGCCTTATCAGGCTCGATTGCCACCGGCGCAGGCGTGCTCGCCGCCCAAGCGATGGGGGCTGACTTCGCCTATATCGGGTCGGCTTTTATCGCCACCGATGAAGCCAACGCCAAAGACGGTTATAAACAAGCGATTGTCGAAGGTTCAGCAAAAGACATTGTCTATACCAATCTTTTTACCGGCGTGCACGGCAACTACCTCCGTCGCTCGATTGAGCAAGCGGGCCTGGATCCTGACCAGCTGCCAGAAAGCGACCCCAGCAAAATGAACTTCAATTCCGGGGGGAACATGGACAAAAAAGCCTGGAAAGATATCTGGGGTTGCGGTCAAGGCATTGGCGCGGTCGATGGGGTACAAAGCGCAAGCGCGCTGGTTGATCGTCTTGCCGATGAGTACGCTGCGGCCCGTGGGGCGATAACGGTCTAGGCTCGCGCTAGAGCCAGCGGGCAATCAGCCCGACCAGCAGCGACAAAAGCAAAGTGGAGCCCAAGGGCAACCAAAGGCTTCGCTTGCCCAGTTTCAGTTCCAAATCACCGGGCAATCGTCCCCAACCAAGTCGGCGCAGCAAAGGCTGCAGGCCGCTGAACAGCAGCAGCGCGAGCACAGTAACGAGTAACCATCTCAGCATGGTTCAAGACCAAGCCGGCCACTCCGATCGCCCTGGCGAAAGCCGATGAGATCAAGGTTTTCCAGGCCGCGACCGAGCGCCATGAATTTGAAGAGTTCACCCATCTCAGCCTCTGAGAGCAGTTTTTGTACACCAGCAAGTGCTGCAACGGCCTGCCTTGAACCCCAATGGCCTTGTGTTTGCGCCCATTGTGCCGCGATATCCAACAAGCCTGTATTCATCAAAAACCTCGCTTGCGAACAATAACCCGAAAGGCTCATCCCGGACTGCAAGGCAACACGGGCAATGGCAGTGAAATCAACATGCACACTCAAATCCTGCTGGCCAGGGCCTGCCAGGACATCGGTTCCGGCGCGATGTTCGCGGTGGGTCATCAAGGTACCTTGCTCGCGTTGCGGGAGATAATACTCATGGGCTGGAAAACCATAATCGACAAGCAATAGCAGCCCTTGCTCAAGTAGACCTGCAAGACTGCGGATCCAGGCTTGCGCCTGCTCATGCCACTCAATCAGCATACCGTCAGGCCAGTCTTCTTGCCATTGTTGCTGGCAAGAAGACTTTAAGGCCTCAAGGCGGACGGACCATGAGGGATCGCATAAACGGTCAGCGAATTGCCAAGGCGGCAACCCATGGCCTACCTGGGCCCCGCAGGTCCGCTCGTCGGGACCGGTCGCGGGATTTGCCTGCGCTTGCGCCTTGAGGCTGAGCCCTCGTTCGTACCACTGAACCTCGCGCTGCTGCACGCATCGATGCACAAAAAGGCGTACGGGCATGGCGTCGAGCACTTCATGGGCCAACATCACGCCGCGAAACCCTGCTGCCGGAAGCCGCTCGAGCCAGCTGACTTGGGGCTCGAGCGCTGGCATCTCGAGCTTGATCCGGTCTTGTTGCTGCTTGATCAAGCCTGCTGATAACTCAAGGATCTGATAGTGAATCGGCCGCTTGACGGCTTGCGCATGGCGCAGGATTTGGCTGGCAAGGCGTCCGTCGCCGGCTCCAAATTCGAGCACCGTGTCACTACCGATGGCATCGAGCACCTGAATGATTTGCCGGGCCACGCAATGTCCATACCAAGGACTGATCGCCGGGGCTGTCACAAAATCGCCTGCGGGGCCGAATGGCGATCGTGCCCCGCTGTAGTAGCCAAGTCCGGGGGCATAAAGCGCCATCGCCATGAATCTTTCAAAGCCAAGCCAACCCGAGGCCTTTTGGATCTCGTCTTGGATTAAATCGGGCAAGCTGCTTAGCTTAGACATGCTCATGGTTGCGCAGGTTACACTGCGCGGCCAAAGCGCCAAACTGAAGCCCCATCCGCTCAACATGCAAGCTCAAGCCAGCACGCCCCATTGCACGACCGAGGTCAGGACCAAAACGGCCCTGGTTACCGGTGCCGGTAAGCGAATCGGTCGCGCGATTGCGCTTGGACTGGCCAGGGCACAATGGAATGTTGTCTTGCACTATCACCACTCGCTCGACGAGGCACAACAAACAGCCCATGAGGTTCGTGCATTGGGGCAGCAGGCCTGGACGCTTGCTGCTGACTTATCGGATCCTGATCAGGTGCTTCGTCTTTTCAGCGAAGCGCTTGGGCAAGCCCAAGACCTCGATGCGCTGATTAATAATGCCTCGCGTTTTGCCTGGGACGGGCCAAAAGATGTCGAGGCCAAAGGCTTAATTGCCCATTGGATGCCCAATCTTGTGGCCCCCGTGCTGCTTAGCAAGGCCTTGTTTGAACATTGCAGCCAAGCCGCTGCTCCCAAAGAAGGGGTTGTTATCAATTTACTTGACCAAAAATTGCAAAACCCGAACCCCGATTTTTTTTCCTACACCTTAAGCAAAGCCGCCCTCTGGCAGGCCACTGACTTAATGGCCCGCGACTATGCACCTTTTTTGCGTGTGCTTGCGGTCTCGCCGGGCATCACCATGCTCTCGGGCGATCAAAGTGAAACGGGCTTTGCCCAAGCTCACCAACAAACCCCTTTGGGGCGATCGTCTGAGCCCGACGATATCGTGCAGGCAATCGTCTTTTTGCTCCACGCCAGAGCAATCACAGGCGTGAATTTACTGGTCGATGGCGGGCAGCACTTGCAAGCAAGCGCGCGCGATGTGATGTTCACCACCAGCGACCGCCTCGAATCGGAATCAAGTTCATGAGTAGCCTGCTATTACATCCCCAACTAAGCGACTGTCGTCGTATTTTTATCGAAGACCTGGAGGTCCAGGCCTCGATCGGTTTTCATGAATTCGAACGCCAGGCGCGCCAACGGGTCAAGATTTCTGTTTCACTTTTTGTGCCGGTCGAAGCCTCGCGTTCAGGGCGCGACGATGTGGACGACACGCTCGACTACGATAAATTGCGCGAAGGTATTGCGGCACTCGCGGCATCACGCCACTTCAATCTCCAGGAAACATTGATTGATGAGGTGCTCAGCTTTTGCCTCAAACTTGGGCCCGTGCGGGCAGCGACCGTCCGAACCGAAAAACCCGATGTCTATCCGGATTGCAACACTGTAGGCATTGAATCGATTCGCTTTGCAGCGACATGATGAGCGACAAGCTTGCCTACGAACGCAATAAATTGCATAAGCGTTTATTGCGTCTCACCGGTCAAGCGATCGGCGACTATCACATGATTGAGGCCGGCGATAAAGTCATGGTCTGCTTATCCGGTGGCAAAGATAGCTACGCCTTGCTCGATTTATTGTTGACCTTGCAAGCGCGCTCTCCAGTCGCCTTTGAATTGGTCGCCGTCAATCTCGATCAAAAGCAACCAGGGTTTCCCGCCGAGGTGCTCCCCGACTACTTAAAGCGCATCGGCGTCACTTTTCATATCGAAACACAGGACACTTACAGCATCGTCACGCGGGTCATTCCTGAGGGGAAAACCATGTGTTCGCTTTGCTCGCGACTCAGACGGGGTATTTTGTATCGGGTGGCTGATGAACTCGGTGCAAGCAAAATTGCCTTGGGCCATCACCGTGACGACATTTTAGAAACCTTTTTCCTGAACCTCTTTTATGGCGGCAAACTCAAGGGCATGCCCGCGAAATTGCGCGCCGACGACGGCAAACATATGGTGATTCGACCGCTCGCTTATGTGCGTGAGCGGGACTTGGAAGCCTATGCATCCTGGCGTGCGTTTCCCATCATTCCCTGCGATTTATGCGGCTCTCAAGACAATCTCAAGCGGCAGGAAGTCAAACGGTTGATGCGCAGCTGGGAAAAACAATTTCCTGGCCGGGTCGATCATGTGTTTGCCGCACTCGGCAGGCTGGTCCCTTCGCATCTGATGGACCGCGCAGCCTTTGATTTTCAATCCTTAGCCCTTGATGACGCGACGCGCGAAGGCGATATCGCCTTTGACCCGCCGGCACTTGAATCTTGCGAATCGTATGGCCTCGATAACGATGCGCATGAGGATGAGGACCCGCAAACGAGGATGCTGACATGGCCTGCAAAGACGATCCCTATTGAGGTGGTTCGCCTCCAAGCTATGCCCCAGCGATGAATACCCGGCTGCTATCGATTCTGCGCTGTGTCGCTAGCCACAGGCTCGATAGCCTGCTTGTTGATGCTTTCCCATCACTTGCTCATCGCTTTTGGTTTCGTGCCCTGCGTGCATTGCTTCCCGGCGCAGCCCTAAGTCAGGCGCGCGGCGAGAGACTGCGGCAAAGCTTTGAATCCTTGGGACCGATTTTCGTGAAGTTTGGTCAGCTTTTGTCCACACGGCGTGATCTGTTGCCCGAAGACATTGCCGATGCCTTGGCAAAGCTGCAAGACCGGGTGGCGCCCTTTGACAGCGCGCTGGCGATTGCTGAAATTGAGCGCGGTCTCGGCCAGAAAATCGCCGATCTTTATCAGTCTTTTGAGGAAAAGCCTGTTGCCTCGGCTTCGATTTCGCAGGTTCATTTTGCCATCATGCATGACGGTCGCGAAGTGGCTGTGAAGGTTTTGCGCCCCGGTATGCTTGGTTTGATTGATGCTGACCTTGCGCTGATGCGTCGATTCGCATCGATTCTCTTGAAGCTTTCCGAAGACGCACGCCGCTTGCGCTTGCTCGATGTGATTGACGAATTCGACATGATTCTGCATGACGAACTCGATTTGCTGCGTGAGGCTGCCAACGCCAACCAATTGCGCCGAAATTTTGCTGATTCACCGCTACTGCTGATGCCTGAGATGATTTGGTCGGCAACCGCAGGCAATGTGCTCACGATGCAACGCATGCAAGGCATTCCGATCAGCCAGATCGAGGCCTTGCTTGAGGCCGGCATTGATCTGAAACGACTATCCCGCGACGGGGTGGAGATCTTTTTCACCCAGGTCTTTCGCGATGGTTTTTTTCATGCCGACATGCACCCCGGCAACATTTTCGTTGCCGCCGAAGGCCCCAATAAGGGACGTTACATCGCACTGGACTTCGGTATCGTCGGATCGCTGAGTGAAGAAGATAAGAATTATTTAGCACAGAATTTTCTCGCATTTTTCAGGCGAGACTACCGCCGTGTCGCGCAATTGCATTTGCAAGCGGGTTGGGTTCCCGACAAGGTTCGGGTTGAAGTGCTCGAGGCCGCGGTCCGGAGCTGTTGCGAACCTGTCTTCGACAAACCGCTCAAAGAGATCTCGCTGGGACAGGTGCTGATGCGCTTGTTTCAAGTCTCCAGACGATTCGGGGTTCAAGTGCAACCTCAACTCGTGCTATTGCAGAAAACCTTGCTCAATGTTGAAGGGCTTGGCCGGCAGCTTGATCCTGATCTTGACCTCTGGGTCACTGCCAAGCCGTTTCTAGAACGATGGATGCGTGAGCAACTGGGCTGGCGCGGTGTTTTGCGTCGGGTCACGCGAGAAGCTGAACTTTGGAGTGTTTCGCTACCCGAAATGCCCCGACTTGCGCACGAAGCGCTTCAACAGCTGTCGCTTCGAAGCAGAGGGCCGAATGCTATTGAAGCAGCGCTCAAAGAACTTGGCGCTCAGGTCAAAACAACACGTCGCTGGCTGATCGCTTGCGCATTATTGCTGGTAATGCTCTTAACTGGCACGGGGCTATTGCTGTCGGGGATCATTGATCTCGATAGCATCGATGAAACGTCAGAATCGCAGACCCTCACTCGAAATCAGCAACCCTTAACCGTGTGGAGGAGACTATGTTAATTGCGCTTGTTTTGGCTTATGTGGGATTGACTGTCGTTGTGGGACTGGTTGCGGCAAGACATGTTAAGAGCTCTAAAGATTATTTGGTTGCCGGACGAAGTCTTCCGCTTTACATCAATATGGCCACGGTTTTCGCCACCTGGTTTGGCGCAGAGACTGTGTTGTCGGTCTCTGCAGAATTCGCCAAAGGCGGCTTGAATGCGGTGCCTGCCGACCCCTTCGGCGCAAGCTGCGCCTTGCTGTTTGTGGCTTTGTTTTTCGCCAAAGTCTTTTATCGCATGGACCTGCTGACGATCGGCGATTTTTATCACAAACGATACGGCAAATCGGTTGAGGTCATCACGAGCTTTGCCATTGTGGCGTCGTATCTCGGCTGGACTTCGGCACAACTCACCGCGCTTGGCCTGGTGATCGCTGTGCTTTCTGGCGGCAGCATCGACCTCAACACGGCCATACTGATCGGCGCCGGGGTTGTGGTTTTTTACACCATCTTTGGCGGCATGTGGTCGATCGCACTGACCGATTTGCTGCAAACCGTCGTGATTGTGGTCGGTTTGCTTTTTGTAGCGGCTTATGTGGGCGATCTTGCCGGCGGCGTTGGCAAGGTGATCGATGCGGCGATTGAGGCTGATCGTTTTAGTTTTTGGCCGACCGGTGATGCCGCAGCGTGGCTCGCCTTTGCTGCCGCCTGGATGACGATGGCGCTTGGCTCGATCCCGCAACAGGATGTCTTTCAGCGGGTCACGTCGGCCAAAGATGAGAAAACGGCGGTGCGTGGGACCTTGTTTGGTGCGCTGGCTTACTTCACCTTTGCCTTTATTCCGATGTTTATCGCCTACAGTGCTATCGTGATCGATCCGGCAAGCTTGGAGCTTTTTGAATCCGATGATGCGCGCGACGTGCAACGTATCCTCCCGGAATTGATTCTGTCGAAAACACCCCTTTGGGCTCAGGCGATGTTTTTCGGTGCGCTTTTGTCGGCGATTCTTTCGACAGCAAGCGGTGCTTTGCTCGCACCCACCGCCTTGTTTACTGAAAATGTGCTCAAGCCATTGAGCGGCAAGATGTCAGATCAACGCATGCTGTTGTTGTTGCGAATTGTTCTGATTCTTTTTTCAATTTGTGCATTGATGTTTGCACTCAATTCACGCAGCACCATGTACGAAATGGTGCAAAACGCCTATAAGGTCACCCTGGCTGGCGCGCTGATTCCGCTGGCTGCAGGTGTTTTTTGGCGCAGGGCGACCACCCAAGGCGCGCTGCTGTCGGTCTTTGCCGGCCTATCGGTCTGGTTGCTCAGTGAAAGCCTGGCCCCGGAAGCTTTGATACCGCCGCAGTTCAACGGTCTTTTCGCCTCCTTGATCGGTATGCTTTTAGGTTCGCTCGCCCCGCAACTGATTGGACATCAAGGTAACCACAGCGTGGTTGAAAAAGCGCTTGAATCCCGGCACTAGCAAAAACATGCCCGCGGGACGATCCCATAACACCGAAGCGACAATCCCGATGAAGCACTGGATCGATGTTGTTGTGCTTGCCGCTGGCCGCGGTAAGCGAATGCATTCAGACCTTCCTAAGGTGCTCCATCCGATCGGTGGGCGCGCTATGCTCGACCATGTTCTACACACTGTTTTAGAACTTTCATCCTTGCAGTCAGCCGCTTGGGAACTCAAGGCAATCCATCTGGTTCGCGGTTTTGCAGGCGATGCGGTAAAGGCTGCGGTTGAAGGGCTTGATCTTCAAGCGGCCTTGCGTGAGCGAGAGATTGCGCTTTTCTGGCATGAGCAACAGGATCAGCGCGGCACAGGGCATGCGGTCATGCAGGCGCAAGCGGCGCTCGCCGCCTCGGGGCACAGTCTCATTCTTTTTGGCGATGTGCCACTGATCGAAGCAAAAAGTCTTTGCGAGATGATCGGGCAGGTTTTTCACGCGGGCGACGGCAGCGAGGATCGCAGCATTATGCTCACCGCCATGCTCGATAAGCCAAAAGGCTACGGACGGATTCTTCGTGATGCCGAAAACAATTCGGTGATCGGCATTGTCGAGGAACGCGACGCAACAGAGGCCCAGCGGCAAATTGCCGAGATCAATAGCGGCATGATGCTCTTACCGAACCGGCACCTTGGCCGCTGGCTGGCGAAGCTCTCCGATCACAATGTCCAAGGCGAGTACTACCTCACCGATGTGATCGCCATGGCGCATGCGGAAGGCCATCCGGTGATCGGCTTTCCCCTCAGCGATGCGCTGCAAATCCAGGGCGTCAACACCCTCGCTCAACTGATGGCGCTTGAGCGCGCTTATCAGCGCAGGCTGGCGGATCGTTTGCTAGCGCAAGGGGTGAGGATTATGGATCCTGATCGCTTCGATGTGCGTGGCACAGTCGAATGTGAAGCTGGGGTTTGTATCGATGTTAATGTGGTGTTTCAGGGCCATGTGCTGCTGCGACGGGGCGCGAGGATCGGCGCAAATTGCGTGCTGATCGATACCGAAGTTCATAACGATGCTGAGATCCTGCCCTTCACACACTGCGAATCCGCGATCATCGGCGCTCGCTCCCGCGTGGGGCCCTATGCGAGACTGCGGCCGGGAACCGAACTGGGTGAGGATAACCATGTGGGTAACTTCGTCGAATTCAAAGCGGCAAAAACAGGGGCACATTCAAAAGCGAATCATCTGGCCTATGTGGGCGATGCCTTGATTGGCTCAAGGGTAAATATCGGTGCAGGCACCATCACCTGCAATTACGACGGCGCACACAAGCATCAAACCGTCATCGAAGATGATGCGTTTATCGGCAGCGACAGCCAGTTGGTTGCGCCGGTCCGTGTTGGCGCGGGGGCCACGCTCGGGGCCGGGACCACCCTCACCAGAGACGCACCTGCCGGTGAACTGACGGTGTCAAGAGCAAAGCAAGCAACGGTTTCAGGTTGGCAGCGCCCGCGTAAATCGGGCAAACCCTAGCCAAGACAAGCCGCTACAATCAAAACACACGATTCATCACGTTGTTCGACAAACGGGGTCTGATTCCAACCATGTGTGGCATTGTTGCGGCAACCAGCGCATCGCGTGACATTATCGGGCACTTGCTCCAAGGTCTTGAACGTTTGGAGTATCGAGGCTACGACTCGGCAGGACTGGCCTACTTCAGCCCGGAGCACCGTCGTACAGGCAAAGCCACTGTGCCGTCAAACTTGCGCCGATTGCGCGCGGTAGGCCGGGTAAGCCAACTCAAGCGCATCGTCGATGAGGTTCAAGCCGAGGCAAGCTGCGGCATTGCGCACACGCGTTGGGCGACCCACGGCAGTGTTACCGAGGACAACGCCCATCCGCACTTGTCGCAAGCACAAGGTGTTGCCGTCTGTGTGGTACACAACGGGATTATTGAAAATCACCAGGTCTTGCGAGAAGCCTTGCTTGCCGATGGTTATGCGTTTTCATCGCAAACCGATACCGAGGTTATCGCCCACCTGTTGCATCAGGCGCTTCTTGATGACAAACAAACCGGCGGCGTCGCCGATCTTTTCGGGGCCATGTGCCGGGTTGCTCCGCGATTGCGCGGCGCCTATGCGCTGGCAGCGGTCTGCTCTGTCGAGCCCGAGGTGGTTGTCGGAACGCGTTGGGGAGCGCCGCTTTTGCTGGGCTATGACGCGGTCGAAGGGGCAGCAGGTGGTGAGCGGTTTTTAGCGTCGGATGTTTCGGCATTGATTCAATCGACCCGGCAACTCTCCTATCTTGAAGAAGGCGATGTGGTCGAAATCAGGCCAGGTTCCCATCAAATTGTTGATCGGCAGGGTCAAGCTGTGAGCCGCGCGCTTGTCCAGAGCCGGATCGAGGCAAAACAATTCGATCTCGGCGGCTTTCAGCACTACATGCAAAAAGAGATCTTTGAACAACCCTCAGCACTGGCCAACACCCTTGAAATGGTTCACGCAAGACAGGCCTTGACACCTGAGTTGTTCGGCCATGAAGCACAGGCTGTTGTTGCCCGTACCAGGCAGATTTTGATACTCGCCTGCGGGACGAGTTATCACGCAGGTTGCGTGGCGCGATATTGGCTTGAATCGATTGCGCATATGCCGACGCAAGTCGAAATTGCCAGCGAGTACCGGTATCGGGCATCGGTGCCGCTTGAGGGCACGCTGGTCATCACGATTTCCCAGTCGGGCGAAACAGCCGATACCCTTGCCGCACTCGAGCATGCCCAAGCCCTGGGGATGTGCGATAGTCTTAGTATTTGCAATGTTCCAGAATCATCGCTGATTCGCGCCAGTCGACTGCGTTTTCTCACGCGGGCGGGCCCCGAAATCGGTGTGGCCTCGACCAAGGCTTTCACCACGCAGCTTGCCGCGCTTTTTTTGCTTGCCCTGGTGATCGGTAAAGCCCGTGGCCGGTTGTCAATGAGCGATGAACAGACCTGGGTCGAACAACTGCGCCATCTGCCTGCAGCCATGAACGAAGTCTTGGCGTGCGAGCAGGCCATGATCGAATGGGCGCAACACTTCGCAGCGCGCGATCATGCGCTATTTCTTGGCCGCGGGGTGCACTACCCGATTGCGATGGAAGGCGCACTCAAGCTCAAAGAAGTTTCTTATATTCATGCTGAAAGTTACGCGGCAGGCGAACTCAAGCATGGGCCGCTGGCCTTGGTCGATGAGGCGATGCCCGTCCTGGCTGTGGCGCCCCAGGATGCACTCATCTCAAAGTTGCAAAGCAATCTGGAAGAGGTGCGCGCGCGTGGCGGCCGACTCTTTGTGATTGCCGACAGGGACAGCGCCATGGTCTCAAGCGATGGGCTGCAAATCGTGAAATTAACCGACCATGCAGGTTTGCTGTCGCCGATACTCCATGTCTTACCGCTACAATTGTTAGCCTATCATACCGCACTCGTTCGCGGAACCGATGTTGACAAACCTCGTAACCTAGCTAAATCTGTAACGGTGGAATAGTCAACATCGCGTCAACATCGACCCGAGGCCAGATCAACGTCGGGTCAATGTCAGGCCAATAACTGTTTCAATTATTGAACCGAAAGCTTACGGGCAACCTGGGCTTGCTTGCGCGGCAGCTCGAGCGTCAAAATTCCGGCGTCAAATGTTGCGCTTGCCGCCGATTCATCAAGCTCCGATGGCATCGCAAAGCTGCGCATCACCGAACCCGCCGCAATCTCAGCACGAAGCAAGCGCTCGCCATCCTTAAGCTCGGCCTGGCGCTCACGTTTTGCGGAGATACTCACCGAATTCTTATCGATTTGTATATCGATCTGATCTTTGGAAACACCAGCAAGCTCTGCGCGGATCGTCCAACCCCTGGCAGTCTCGATCACATCGACTGGCATGGCAAGCGTGCTGCTGCTCGCACGGCTCGTTGCAGCCGGTGCAGCGATTGCGCGCGACCACTCGGGCCAGTTCGAACCTGCAAGCGCATTGGCAAAAAGATCAGCGGGAAAGACCGAGGAAAATGGTTCATACAGGCTAATACGTGTCATGATGATCTCCGATTAAGAACGTTGTCGATAAACGGTGCCGATTTCTGGTGCACCGCCGATGTTCCATAAGTCGGTTCTCTTTTCTCGATTTCAAGTCCCTGCTGATTCATTGTGGCAAGTCGCTTTGATACCTTCCTCAGACCCTTTCGATCAGCATCGCAATACCCTGGCCCACGCCAATACACATGGTGGTGATGGCGCGTCTTGTCTGACTGCGGTGCAACTGGCTGACGGCCGTCATCACAAGCCTTGCCCCAGAAGCACCGAGTGGGTGGCCCAGTGCAATCGCACCGCCGTTGGGATTGACCCGATGATCATCATCGGCAAGGCCCAATTGCCTCATGCACCCAAGCGCCTGCGCGGCGAAAGCCTCATTAAGCTCAAACCAGTCAATATCGGCAAGCGTGAGTCCGCTGCGCGCGAGCAGCTTTTGGGTTGCCGGTACAGGCCCAAGCCCCATGACACGCGGGGCAAGACCTGCCGTTGTCATCGCCACAATCCGTGCACGCGGCAAAAGCCCCTGCGCCTTGGCCGCCGCCTCGCTCGCGATCAAGACCGCTGCCGAACCGTCGTTCACCCCTGAAGCATTGCCTGCGGTTACGCTGCCATCTGCTTTCACCACGGGTTTGAGCTTGCCCAGCGATTCAAGCGTGGTATCTGCCCGAGGGTGCTCATCCTGTGTAATTACCGCTGGCGCACCCTTTTTCGAGGGCAACTCAAGGGGCTGGATTTCGGCCTCGAAAAAGCCTGCAGCCTGCGCTGCCGCGCATCGTTGCTGGCTGCGTAAAGCGAAGGCGTCCTGGTCCTCTCGGGATATCGCCAGATCGGAGGCCACATGCTCAGCGGTTTCCGGCATCTGGTCGACACCATAGGCCGCTTTCATTTTCGGATTAACAAAGCGCCAACCGATCGTCGTGTCATACACCGCATTGCTGCGCGAAAACGCGCTATCGGCCTTAGGCATCACGAAAGGCGCACGGGACATGCTCTCCACGCCACCCCCAATACCTATGTCAATTTCCCCAGCTCGGATGGCACGCGCAATCGTACCAATGGCATCCATCCCGGATCCACAGAGGCGGTTAATGGTTGCAGCCGGCACGGTCTGCGGCAAACCGGCAAGCAGGCTTGCCATCCGCGCCACGTTGCGGTTGTCTTCGCCTGCCTGGTTGGCACAACCCAAGATCACTTCGTCGATGCACGCAGCGTCAAGGCTAGGATTGCGCTTGAGTAGCGCTGAAAGTGCCATCGCCGCCAGATCATCGGTACGAATCGATGACAGCGCCCCGCCGTAACGACCAATCGGCGTGCGTACACCGTCACAAATAAAAACCTCTTGCATGTTTTTCCTCCGGGCTATGAATCGTGATCACTCAGCCGGCCTGGCGCAGTGTTTGTGCCACGATGACGCCGGCAGCTTAAACACCAGCTTGGGATGGCTGATCCTCTTCTTGATTGTGGCACGCGGCGCTTGCCGCGAGCGTTTCAATTCGTCGCCGAAGCGAATGCAGCAAGACAAGGCCTGGCACAGCGGCAATCAGCGTCGAGGCGAAAAAGTTCGGCCAGCCGAATTGCTCAGCCAGCAAACCGGCGCTTGGCCCCACATAAACCCTGCCGACGGCAGCGAGCGCAGAGAGCAGGGCAAACTGGGCCGCGCTGAAGCGGCGATCGGTCAGTGTCATCAGCAAAGCCACAAAGGCAGCTGTTCCCATACCCCCGCAGAGATTTTCGATGGCAATGGCCGATGCCATTAACCCATAGGATTTTTCACTGACAGCAAGCAGCCAATAAGCAAGGTTAGAGAGGGCCTGACCGATGCCGAACCACCAAAGTGCGGGCCATAGACTCTGCGCCAGCGGGCGCCTGGCCAAGTACCAGCCACCAAGCAAAGCGCCCAAAATCGTGGCGGCCAAGCCAAGTGCCTTGTTGACTGCCCCGACTTCGGCGGCGCTAAATCCCAGCCCGCGCAACAAAAAAGCGGTCGAAAGCGCACCCGCAAAAGCATCACCGAGCTTATAGAAAACCACCAGCGCCAAAAGCGCAACAGCCTGTGGCTGGGCAAAAAAAGCGTCCCAGGGCGCCATCAGCGAGGGGAAACGCACGCGTCGAGCGGCCCATAAAGCGCTGACAAAAGCAGCCAGCATGAGGATGCTTTCAAAACCAAGTTTTAAAAACTGGTTGGCGCGGGGCGATAAGGCCTGGCTCGCCTGCGGTGCAAACTGCGAACCCAGCGCGTAGACCGAAGCGCCCACGGCAAGCATGACCAAAAATCCACGCCATTCCACCCATGCAGCGGTGCGGGCTGCGACCGATTTGACAGCCGGCACCCAAAGCACTGCCAGCGCAATCAAGGCAAAGACAAGGGCCATGGCACGAAACAAGCCCTGCCAGCCCAACCACCAATCGGCAAGCATCAGCGCCAGGCCGCCAGAAACCAACATCGCCACCCGGTAGGCAAAAACCGATACTGCAGCACCGGCGCCTCGCTCTTCAGCAGCGAGCAACTCATTGCGATAGGCATCAAAAACCACGTCATTGCTCGCAGAAACAAAAGCGAGCGTCACCGCAAGAACCCCAAGCAGGTAAAGATCCTTGGCAGGCTCAAGGGTCGACATCGCAAGACAGATCAGCCCGATCAGCGCCGGACACAAGACCATCCAACCCTTGCGACGCGCCAGACCTGGCAAATCAAAGCGATCAAGCAGGGGCGCCCATGCAAATTTGAAGGTATACGGCAAACCCACCAGCGCAAAAAAGCCGATGGTTTTAAGGTCGAGGCCCGCTACCGTGAGCCAGGCCTGCAGGGTGGCGCCCGAAAGCGCCAGCGGGAGCCCGCTCGAAAACCCCAAAAGGGCAAGCACCAACATCGGCTTTCGTAAATAAAGCGCGCTAAAGTTCATCCATCGAAGTCTAACGCTGCTTCATCAACCCCTGCCCGAAGCTTGCCAGGTCCTAACTTGTCCACCTCACTTTATTTTTGGCGCACGAGCATGTTTCGATGTGCAAGCATGTTTCGGCGCATGAGGGCGTTTCGGCATGCGAGCGCGTTTCGACATGCGAGCGCGTTTTGGCACGCGAGCACGCCATCTGAGCAACAAGACGCCTTGGCTGAGCCTGTTTGCCTGTCTGCAAGGCGACAGCTTTTTTTCTCGCTCGTCTTGCTGCTTGCCTCGCTTTTTGCGCTGATGCCGCCTGGCTTGCGGGCCGACGGTATTGAACTGCCGCCGCGCTCCAGGATGGCTGACCTTGTTTCTGCCGAGCAAATCGAGCGACAAGCAGCCTTGCAATACGAACAAATGCGCGATAAGGCTGCCTCACAGCGAGCGCTCGCGCCTGAAGGTCATCCGAAACTGATGCGCTTGCAAAACATTGCCAAGCGGCTTTTGCCCCATGCCGCCCGCTACAACGAGCGGGCCTCGTCCTGGCGCTGGGAGGTTTCACTGATTGGCTCGCAAGCCTTGAATGCCTTTGCGATGCCGGGTGGAAAAATCGCTTTTTATACCGGCATCATTGACCGCTTGCAGCTGACCGACGATGAGATCGCCTTTGTGATGGGCCATGAAATCGCCCATGCGCTTCGCGAACATGGGCGCGAGCGCCAGAGCAAGGCCATGATCGCGCAAGGCCTCACCATTGGCGCCTCGATTCTGTCGCAGGTCATGGGCTATGGCGATATCGGGGGTCAGGTCGCCCGCGGCGTATCGAGTGTGACCATGCTTAAGTTCAGTCGTGACGATGAAAGCGAAGCCGATCTGCTCGGCATGGATTTAAGCGCAAGAGCAGGCTTTGACCCGGCGGCAGGCATCAGTCTCTGGGAGAAAATGTCGGGCGCTTCAAGCGGCCAAGGCACGCCACCACAATGGCTTTCAACCCATCCGTCACACGAATCCCGGATCGCCGACATCCGCAAAGCCCTGCCCAAAGTGATGCCGATTTACGAGCGCACAAAGCCTCGCTGACGCATTCACAACACACAAAGCCTATTCACTGACATCACCCCGGGGCAATCGCATAGTCGACCGTGAAGGGGGCGTGATCCGAAAACCTGGGTTCACGATTCACTTGCCAGCCACGGGCAAGCATCGCCAGCGCCGGATGGGCGAGCTGATAGTCCAGGCGCCAACCCACATCATTGGCAAAAGCTGCGCCGCGATTGCTCCACCAGGTGTACACCACCTGCTCGGGTGCCATCGCCCGAAAAACATCGACAAGGCCTTGCTCGGCGATGAGCGCCCCGATCCACTGCCTTTCTTCGGGCAGAAAGCCAGGGTTGCGCTGGTTGGCGCGCCAGTTCTTCAGATCGATCTCACGATGCGCCACGTTCCAATCAGCACAAATCACATAGGGCTTGCCGCGATGGTTGAGGGTTTTCACATGGGACTGAAAACAGCGCATGAAGCGAAACTTTGATGCCAAGCGGTCCTCGCTGCTTGAACCCGAGGGCACATAAAGCGAAATCACCGAGAAGCTGCCCAAATCGACTTCGATGTAGCGCCCTTCCTCGTCAAACTCGGCTTCGCCAAAACCACGGAAAACGTCCAGCGGCTGGTGCAAGCTGTAGATGGCTGTGCCCGCATAACCGGGCTTTTGGGCGGCGAAAAAATAACCTTTAAGCTCACCTCGCCTGCTCGGAATCGCCAGCATCGAGGCATCGAGGTCCTTCTCCTGCGCTTTAATTTCCTGCAGACAGATCACATCAGCGTCATGCCCTGCAGCCCATTGCAGCCAGCCTTTTCGCGTTGCTGCCCGAATACCATTGAGATTAAAACTCGTGACACGAAACAAAATCCACCTCCACCCCTATGTCATGATCGCCATTGTTTCATGACTGCCAGGAGCCGCCTTCAAGATGCCAATCAACCAAGCCGATGCCTTCATTGAATTTGCACTCCATGCAGGCGTGCTGCGTTTTGGTGAATTCAAAACCAAAGCCGGAAGGCTTAGCCCCTATTTTTTTAACGCCGGCCTTTTTCATGACGGGCAAAGACTTGGCCAGTTAGCCGGGTTTTATGCCCGAAAACTGCAAGCAGCGAACGCAGCGCAGACGCTGGGCTTTGATATGCTTTTTGGTCCTGCCTACAAAGGAATCACACTGGCCGCTTGCACAGCAGTTGCCTTGGCTGAGGCTGGCCACAACATCCACTTTGCGTACAACCGCAAAGAGGCCAAAGATCACGGCGAGGGCGGCCTGATCGTCGGTGCAAACCTAAGCGGCCGGGTGATGATTATTGATGATGTCATCTCGGCTGGCACCTCGGTTGGCGAATCAGTGGCCTTGATCAAGGCCCATGGCGCTGAAGTGGCAGGCGTGTTGATTGCGCTTGATCGCCAAGAGCGCTCGGGCACCGCAGCAGAGGTTGGCGATTACTCCGCCCTTGAGGATGTACAACAACGCTATGGCGTACCGGTGCATGCCATTGCCTGTCTTGATGACTTGATCGGCTATTTGGAGCGCCGCGAGGATCCTGAGCTTTCCCGCTGGCGCGCACCACTTGCCGCCTACCGTGAGCGCTATGGCTGCACGCGGGCCCGCAAGCGCTGATTCACCTGGCCTGGATTGGCTTTACCGGCGCTGGCCTTCATCACTTGACCGACCAGAGCATTGAGCGCCTTGTCCTTGCCTGCAAGAAACTCAGCCACCGATTTGGGATTGGCTGCAAGCACCTGATCAACAATCGCCGTGAGCGCAGCGTCGTCGCTGAGTTGACGCAGGCCTTGTTGGTCGATCAGACCGTCGAGATAGGCCAGTGCCGCTTCGAGGCGCTCAAAAGTCAAGGCAGGCGACGGCGCGTTTGCAAGTGCCTGATCCCAAAGGCTCACAAAAAGCGCTCGGGCTGTTTTTGCTGAGATGCTGCCGTCTTCGCTTCGGATCAACAATGCGGCAAGCAAAACCGGCCTCACAGCGGCCGATTCAAAGGATTTGCCGTGGCGGTTACAAGCGGCAGCGACATCGCCCAGCACCCAATTCGCACAGAGCTTGGGCCATGCTTGGGGCTTTTTTATCGCGACATGCTGCTCGAGCGCAGCCTGTAAGGCCTCGAAATAAGCCGCCGTTGCGCGGCTTGCGCTGAGCGACTGTACATCGTAATCCGAAAGACCATAGGCTTCTTGCCAGCGCGCGCGCAATGCGGCAGGTAATTCCGGCATGGCCATGCGCTGGGCTTCAACCCACTGCGGGCTGATCACCAGCGGAGGCAGATCAGGGTCTGGGAAATAACGGTAATCGTGGGCGTCTTCTTTGCTGCGCATGGCACGGGTTTCGTCTGCATCCGGATCGTAGAGACGGGTTTGCTGCACAACGGCCACCCCATCTTGCAAAGACTCGATCTGCCGCAGCGCCTCAACCTGAATCGCCTGCTCAAGAAAACGGAAAGAATTCAGGTTTTTGATTTCACAACGGGTGCCCAGTTTGGCATCGCCCAGGCGGCGGACCGATACATTGGCATCGACCCGAAACGAGCCTTCCTGCATATTCCCGTCGCAAATCCCAAGCCAAACCACCAGGGCATGCAATTGTTTTGCATAAGCCACTGCCTGCGCAGCCGACCGCATCTGCGGCTCAGAAACGATTTCGAGCAAGGGCGTACCGGCGCGGTTTAAGTCGATCCCGGTGTAGCCGGCGTAGTCTTCATGCAGACTCTTACCAGCGTCTTCCTCCAAATGCGCCCGGGTCAGGTCAACCCGCATGTCGCCGATATCAATGCTGCCGCCACTCACCACCGGAATTTCATATTGGCTGATCTGGTAGCCCTTGGGCAGGTCCGGATAAAAGTAATTTTTGCGCGCAAAAATCGAACGCGCTGCAATCTGCCCGCCCACTGCAAGTCCGAAGCGAATCGCCAAAGCGACTGCTTCGCGGTTGAGCACCGGCAAGACCCCAGGCAAGCCTAAATCCACCGCACAGGCCTGACGGTTGGGTTCGGCGCCAAAAGCAGTGGACGCACCCGAGAAGATCTTGCTCCGGGTTTGCAGTTGCACATGGGTCTCAAGGCCGATCACGAGCTCCCAGCCCTGGGGCATCACCATGACGACCCCTCCCCTGCCACCGCCTGATGATGAAGGGTGGCCTGCTGATAAAGATCGGCAACCTGCAGCAATAAGGCCTCGGAACAATCAGCGCCGACCAGTTGCATGCCCACAGGCAGCGCTGGTTCACCGACAAAACCACAGGGCACCGACATGCCGGGCAGGCCGGCAAGACTGGCGCCTAAGGTGTAAACATCAGCCAAATACATTTGCGTCGGGTCGTCTTGCATGGCGCCTTTGAGCCAGGCCGGCGTCGGTGTGACCGGACCGAGCAAGAGGTCACACTGGCTTAAGGCCTGGGCGAAGTCCTGGGCGATCAGGCGCCTGAGTCTTTGCGCTTGCAGGTAATAAGCATCGTAGTAGCCTTGAGAAAGCACATAAGTGCCCACCATGATCCGCCGCTTCACCTCGGCGCCAAAACCTTCGGCGCGCGAACGCTCATAAAGCGCTTCAAGATCTTTAACGCCTTGGGCTCGATGGCCAAAGCGCACGCCGTCAAAGCGCGCCAGATTGCTTGAAGCTTCGGCAGGTGCAATCACATAATAGGCCGGAATCGACAAATCGGTGCGAGGAAGGCTTACCGCAAGGGTTTGCGCCCCGAGGCGCTCGAGATCAGCAATCGCTGCTTCGATCACCCTGCGCTGCCCCGCATCAAGCCCCTGAGCAAACCATTCGCTCGGTAAGCCAATACGCAATCCGCGCAATGGCATCGACTCGCTTGCTTGATCAAGCGGGCGACCGATACCGCGGCTGAAGTCTTCCGCAGGCAAATCACGGCAGGTGGCATCGCGGGGATCAAAGCCTGCCATCGCCTGCAAGATCAATGCACAGTCGGCCGCGCTGCGGGCCATCGGCCCGGCTTGATCCAGGCTCGAGGCAAAAGCGATCATCCCCCAGCGCGATACCCGACCATAAGAAGGCTTAATCCCCGTCACCCCGCAAAGCGCAGCCGGCTGTCGAATCGAGCCGCCGGTATCGGTACCGGTTGTGGCGTCGAGAATGCCTGCTGCAATCACCGCGGCCGAGGCACCCGAGGAACCCCCCGGCACCCGTTGCGGATCCCAGGGGTTGGAGACGGCACCAAAATACGAATGCTCATTGGTCGAGCCCATGGCAAACTCGTCGCAATTGAGCTTGCCCACACAGACCATGCCGGCTTGCGCCAGGCGTTCGACCACCGCCGCATCAAAAGGGCTCACATAATCGGCAAGCATGCGCGAGCCCGCCGTGGAGCGCCAGTGACGGGTCACGAAAATGTCTTTGTGCGCCAGGGGGATGCCCAACAGCGGGCTCGGATCGCCGGCTGCAAGCCGCTGATCGGCTCGTTGCGCCTGTTCAATGCTTTTCTCGGGCAGGATATCGATAAACGCATTGAGCTTACGCTGCGCCATTCGCTCAAGCGTGTCGCGGGTGAGTTGCTCGCTTGTGGTTTCACCCGCGCGAAGCGCACGGCCCAAGGCGCGTAGCCGGCTCGATGCACTCATGGGCGACTCCGAGCTGCCTGATCGCTCATGTTCATCACTCAATAACCCTTGGAACCAAGTAAAGACCGTCTTGAAGCAGGGGCGCCGGAGCCTGCAAAGCCTCGCGCTGGTCGGCTTCATCGGGTAAATCGTCACGCAAACGCAACACGGGGTCGTGGGGATGCGACATCGGCTGCACCGACGCGGTGTCCACCGATTGCAGGCTTTCGATCAAGGCCATGACCGCGTTCAGTTTGTCCTTAACCGGCGCGATTTCGCTTGCCGGCAGATCCAAACGGGCCAGGCGGGCAAGTCGACGGATATCTTCTTCACTTAAATGCATGATGCCCCGATTCTAACCAAGGTATGATGCCGGTTTTGAGCTTACTTCGCCGGCCCCGCCATGTTCGGATTCGTCCGTAAATATTTTTCCACCGACCTCGCCATTGATCTGGGTACTGCCAACACCCTGATTTATGTGCGCGGCAAGGGCATCGTGCTTAACGAGCCCTCGGTGGTTGCCATCCGCACCGAGGGCGGACCAAGCGGCAAGAAAACGATCGCTGCGGTCGGCGCCTTGGCCAAACAAATGCTCGGTAAAGTTCCCGGCAACATCGAAGCGATCAGGCCGATGAAAGACGGGGTGATCGCCGATTTCACGGTCACTGAGCAAATGCTCAAACAATTCATCAAGATGGTTCACGACTCGCGCCTGTTTTCGCCGAGTCCGCGCATCATCATTTGCGTGCCCTGCGGCTCGACCCAGGTCGAGAGGCGGGCGATCCGTGAATCAGCGCTGGGCGCCGGCGCCTCGCAGGTTTTTCTGATCGAAGAACCCATGGCAGCCGCCATTGGAGCGGGTTTGCCGGTTTCCGATGCCAGCGGCTCTATGGTTGTTGATATCGGCGGCGGCACAACCGAGGTTGGCATCATCTCGCTCGGCGGCATGGTCTACAAAGGGTCGGTACGCGTGGGTGGCGATAAGTTTGACGAAGCCATCGTGAATTATGTGCGACGCAACTACGGTATGTTGATCGGCGAACCGACCGCTGAGGCGATCAAAAAACAAATCGGATCGGCTTTTCCGGGCGCAGAAATGCGTGAGATGGAAGTGCGTGGCCGCAATTTGGCCGAAGGCATCCCGCGCACCTTCACGGTGTCATCTAACGAGATTCTGGAAGCACTCAACGATCCCCTAAACCAAATTGTCACCTCGGTGAAAGTGGCGCTTGAGCAGACTCCGCCCGAATTAGGTGCGGATATCACCGAGCGCGGCATCATGCTCACCGGCGGCGGTGCCCTGGTGCGCGATTTGGATCGGCTTTTGGTCGAGGAAACCGGCCTGCCGGTCTTAATCGCTGAAGAACCGCTCACCTGCGTGGTCAAGGGCTGCGGCATGGCGCTTGAGCGCATGGATCAGTTAAGCTCCATTTTCACTTACGAGTGATGCGGCGCTGCAGCCTTAAGCGTCTGTCATGCGAACCTTGGCCCCCGTAACCTTGCCTTAAACCGTCCTCGAGGAGTTGCGATGCAGGGCAGTGCACCGCCACTGTTTCGCCAAGGCTTACCCGCCACGATTCGATTCATCGGCTTTGCCTTGGCGGCCGTGGCGCTTGCTTGGCTGGATACCCGACAGCACTGGTTGCAGCCCTTGCGTTCGAGCGCCGTCTCCGTGTTGCTACCAATGGAGGAAGCGGTCAGTTCGCCCGGCGATTGGTGGCGACGATGGGTGAGTGAAGTGAATCAGGCCGAGAGTTTGCGCGAGGAGAATCGGCGCTTGCAGACCCTGCTTGCAAGCATGGCTTTGGTCGCTCAACGCGATGCCGAACTTGACCAGGAAAATCAGCATTTGCGCGCCTTGCTGCAAATCAGTCCGCGAAAAAGCTGGGTTAGTCGTGCCGCGCAAATCACAAGCGAGCGTCGGGATTACTACGTTCGGCGATTGAGTATCAACAAAGGCCTCAGCCACGGGGTTGAGCCTGGACACGCTGTCATGGACGCGCAAGGCCTCATCGGGCAGGTAACCCGAAGTTATCAACGCAGTGCAGAGGTGACTGCGATGACCGATGCCAGCATGGCCGTACCGGTGCTCAATCAGCGCAACGGACAGCGTGCGGTACTCTTTGGCAGCGGCAGCGGTGGCGTGATGGAGTTGAAATTCACGGCAAGTTCAGCAGAGATGCAAATTGGCGATATCTTGCTTACCTCGGGCATAGACGGTGTTTTCCCTCCCGGTGTGATGACCGGGGTGGTGCATCAAATTGACCGGAATCCCGGTAGTCCGTTTCCAAGAGTGCTGGTCAAACCGGCGGGCGGCATCGATCGCAGCCGGATCGTGTTGATTGTGGGGCCGGAGCTCAGCGCAAACGGCAGCCCCGAGGACGATAAGCCTGCCAGCAAAGACAAGCCCAGCGGCAAAGACAAGCGCAGTGACGGCGATAAAGCCGCCGAAAAGGGCAAAGATCGGTCAAAGGAGAAGGCGCGGTGAACACGGTGACGACGCCATGAATCTTCCGCCCAATGGTCAGCCGGGCGGCTTTAACCGGCCTGAATTGTTGCTTTTGCCGGCCAACGGGTTTTTTGCGGCCTTCACCGTCTTATTGGGACTGATGCTCGACCTGCTGCCCTGGGGACAGTCAGCCGCCGTACCGCAATGGACGGCGCTGATCTTGTGCTTTTGGGGCATACAGCAGCCCCGCATGATCGGCTTCACCTGGGCATTTATGCTCGGGGTGCTGTTAGATGTTCATGCAAGCGCCGTGCTCGGTGAACAAGCCCTGGGATTTCTGGTGATCAGCTTCGGTGCGGTAGCCTTGCATCGACGATTGCTTGCTTTTGGTTTACTGGGGCAAATGCTGCATGTGATTACGTTGCTGCTGATTGCCCAGGTTTGCCGCGTCTTACTGCGTTTGGCCCTAGGGGCTGAGTTTCCGGGTTGGTGGATCTTTCTGTCGCCGATGAGTACAGGACTTCTGTGGCCCTTGTTTGCACCGATGTTGCTGGCACCGCAGCGTCGCTCGGTTGAATACGACGACACCCGCCCGCTTTAGCATCGCGCGCAAGCCTTGATCTGCTACCGTTGCCACCGCACCGAACAAGCCAGGAAAACATGCTGAGTACCCAATCACAAGGCAAGGTGATTTTTGAGCAGCGCAGCCTGGTTTCGGCGGGCTTGATGCTGCTGTTGCTCGGTCTCTTGCTCTCGCGCTTTGTATGGCTGCAAGTGGTCCATCACGAGGCCTACTGGGATAAGGCTGAAGACAATCGCATCGCGCTCGTGCCGGTGCCGGCTGCCCGTGGCGTGATCTTCAGCCGCGAAGGCGAGGTGCTCGCCGATAACACCCCGGCCTATAACCTTGAAATCACGCCGGCTCAGACCGAGTCGATCGAACAGACCCTGGATGTCATCGACCAGATTATCGAGGTGTCTGCAAAGGATAAGCGACGTTTTCGTCAGTTACTGAAGGAAAGCCGCAGCCTTGACTCATTACCCTTGAAGGTTCGCTTAAGCGACGAGGAGGTAGCTCGCATCTCCGCGAATCGTTATCGTCTTCCCGGGGTTGAAATCAAGGCCAGGCTTTATCGCAGCTATCCGCATGCTTCCTTATTGGCCCATGTGGTGGGTTATATCGGGAGAATCTCAAAAACCGAAAAACGCCAGCTCGAGGATCGGGACGATAGTCTTAACTACGCCGGGAGCACCCACGTCGGCAAAACCGGACTGGAACGCAGCTACCAGCATCAATTACATGGACAGACAGGTTTTGACCGGGTTGAGGTGACCGCGGGGGGCAGGATTTCGCGTGAACTCGAACGCATTGCGCCTAGCGCGGGCATGAATTTGCACCTGAGTTTGAGTATTGGCTTGCAGCAGGTTGCCAGCGAAGCCTTTGGCGATCGGCGTGGTGCTTTGGTCGCCATTGAGCCTTCCAGCGGCGATGTGCTTGCTTTCGTGTCAAGACCCGACTTCGACCCCAATTTGTTCATCGATGGGATCGACCCGCAAAGCTGGAACAGTCTCACCAAAGACCCAGATCTGCCGCTCTTAAACCGCGCCTTGCGGGGCACTTATCCACCTGGGTCAACCTATAAACCTTTTGTCGCCCTGGCGGCCTTGCAAACCGGCAAACGCAACCCGACCCAGCATTACCGTGACCCAGGCTACTTCGAACTCGGAGGTCACCGTTTTCGCGACTCCAGGCCTGAGGGACATGGCTCAGTAGATTTGAAAAAATCGATCGTGGTTTCCAGTGATACCTACTACTACCAGTTAGCCCATGACATGGGGCCGGATTTGATTGCCGATCAGGTACGCAACTGGGGTTTTGGTGAACCGACAGGGATCGATCTTGAAGGCGAAGCCAGTGGCGTGCTTCCTACCACCAAGTGGAAAATGAAGCGTTTCAAACAACGCTGGCTCCCCGGTGAGAGCCCGTCAATCGGCATCGGCCAGGGCTATAACGCCTTTACGATTTTGCAATTGGCCGTGGCCACAGCGGGGCTCGCCAATCAAGGCCAGGTGATGAAGCCGCGGCTAGTGCGGCGCATTGTCGACCCGAGCACTGCCAAGGATCAAATCATCGCCCCCGAGGTCCTGCACGATACCGCTGTCAACCGAGCCCATCTTGATCTGGTGATTTCGGCCATGCAAGACGTTAATCTGATGGGTACTGCACAATCGGTTTTTGCCCGCACGGCTTATACCTCGGCTGGAAAAACCGGCACCTCGCAGGTGATCGGGATTAAGCAAAACGAGCGCTATGATGCCAAGCGTATCGCTGAACGCCATCGCGACCATTCGCTTTACGTGGCCTTCGCGCCTCTGGAGGCGCCGAAAATAGCGCTCGCGGTGATTGTCGAAAACGGCGGGTTTGGCGCCCAAGCGGCGGCTCCGATCGCGCGCAAAGTTTTTGACCACCATTTGCTCAACGCGCAGGGACGTCCTTAAGCATGGCCTGGACGGGCTTCGCACCGCGTGCTTTTTTTAGGCGGAATGTCGACGTTTTCGACCGGCCACTGCTGCTCATCACCCTTGTCCTGATGACGATTAGCATGCTCACCATGCTCTCAGCAGCTGCCGATTTTCCTGCACGAACCGAAGCGCACGCGCGAAATCTGCTCTTATCGCTCGGGCTGATGTGGCTGGTGGCAAGAATTCCGGTGCCTTGGCTTTCGCAGAGCGCCTTGCCGCTTTATGTCCTGGGACTGGTGCTGCTGATTGCCGTGGCAGTTTTTGGCGATGTCAGCAAGGGCGCAAGGCGCTGGTTGCATTTGGGCGTGGTGAGGATTCAGCCTTCTGAAATCATGAAAATTGCCATGCCTTTGATGCTTGCCTGGTTTTTCGCACAACGAGAAGGACAATTGCGTGCCAGTGACTTTGCGCTTGCCGCTGGCTTGCTACTGATACCGCTCTTCTTAATCATCCGCCAACCGGACTTAGGCACTGGCATTTTGGTATTTGCCGCAGGCGGTTTTGTGCTTTTTATGGCGGGTTTCAGTTATCGGCTCATTTTGCCTGTGATCGCCATGGCAAGTATCGGGCTTGGCCTGTTGTGGGTGTTTGGGTCAAACTGGTGCGCCCCGGAAGTGCACTGGATGGTCTTACATGATTACCAGAAACAACGCGTCTGTACCCTGCTTGATCCAAGCCGAGACCCGCTAGGCAAAGGATTTCATATTTTGCAATCGATGATTGCCGTCGGTTCAGGCGGACTCTGGGGGAAGGGTTGGTTTGAAGGCACCCAAACCCATTTGGAATTCATTCCGGAGCGCACCACCGATTTTATTTTTGCCGTGTATGGCGAAGAGTGGGGACTGCTGGGCAATATGCTGCTCGTGACGGTTTACGCCGCCATGGTCTTGCGGGGTTTGGAAATCGCACGCCGCGCTTCCACCTTGTTTGAGCGACTTGCCTCGGCCGCCTTGATCTTGATGATTTTTACCTACGCCTTCGTGAACATGGGCATGGTCACTGGCGTGTTGCCTGTGGTGGGCGTGCCGCTACCCTTTATGTCGTATGGCGGAACCGCGGCGGTCACCTTAGGGTTAGGACTTGGGATTGTTCACGCGGCTGCCAGGCAGCGGCGCTTGGTACAGACTTAGCGCGGCGTTCGGGTCAATCGGCAACCTTGCGTCAATCGGCAACCTTGAGCAAAATTTTGCCGATGTGTTGAGAAGACTCCATCAAGGCATGCGCTTTGGCCGCATCGGCAAGATCAAACACCGCATAAATCGAAGGCAGCATCTGACCGCGCTCAAGATAAGGCCAGATGTGCTGCTTGAGCGATTGGGCAAGCCCTTGCTTATCGGCCGCGCTACGCGCGCGCAAGGTTGAGCCGGTGAAGCTAAGCCTTCGAATCATCAACTGCGTCCAGTCGATTTCAACTTTTGGCGTTTGCAAAAAGGCGATCTGGACCAAACGACCTTCAAGCGCCAAGGATTTCAGGTTCTTATCGATATAAGGCCCACCGACCATATCGAGGATTAGGTTGACCCCTTGCTTAGCGGTGATCCGCGCCACTTCCTCCTGGAAGTCTGCTTCTCGGTAATTGATCGCATGATCGGCACCAATTGCTTTGACCGCCGCGATCTTATCGGCCGAACCCACGGTGGTGAACACTTCGGCCCCCCAGGCTTTGGCCATTTGGATCGCCGTCATGCCGATACCCGAGGAACCGCCGTGAATCAAAATGCGCTCGCCGGCCTTTAGGCGCCCTCGTTCGATGACATTCGTCCAGACGGTGAAATAGGTTTCGGGTAGCGCAGCAGCGATATCAAGGCCAAGCCCCTTGGGTAGCGGCAGTGCTTGACCCGCCGGCACACAAACATATTCGGCATAAGCCCCGCCATTACAAAGCGCACAAACCTGATCGCCCACTTGCCAGTCGCTTACACCCTCGCCAAGTGCAGCCACCCATCCCGATACTTCCAGACCAAGCCAAGGCAGTGCGCCTGCAGGCGGTGGGTATTTACCGGAACGCTGCAAAACATCAGGGCGATTGACCCCGGCATAGGCAACCTTAATCAAGATTTCGCCTGCTGCGGGCTTTGGGCAGGGCGCTTGGGCCATATGCATGATCTCGGCTGGGCCACCTGTACCATGCTCAATATAACGGATGCTTTCGGGGATTTGCTTGTTTGTCGTTGTCATGGTGAGGCTCGTTTCAATGCTTGTGATGTGATGATGCTGCCATGGTTTAGCTTATCGCGATGGTTGAGCTTTAAGCGGTCATTTAGCTGCGTTGAGCCAATGACTGCTGGCTGCGCTGCGCTGGTCCAGCCTTTAAGCGCTTGAGCAAACCACCCAGAATCCCTTCCGGCATAAAAATAATAAAGAGAACGAGCAGTAAACCATAAATCAACTGGTCAACCCCATGGATGTCATTGCCCACCACAATCCTTAAGCCTTCAGAGAGCATCAGCAAGAATACGGCACCAAAGGTGGGTCCAAGCAAAATAAACATGCCACCAGCAATAGCGCCAAACACCATTTGCAGCGAGATACTGATCCCCGACACCGTCTCTGGTGAAATGTAGAGCTGATACTGGGCATACAAGACCCCACCGATGCAAGTCATCACCGCTGAAAGCACGGTGATTTGGAGTTTAGAGCGATTAACCGGGATGCCCACCGAAGCGGCTGCATCTTCTTCATCACTAATCGCCTGAAGTGCAAGGCGGGTCATGCTGCGGTCCACCTGATGCCAGACCCAAAGCGCCATGAGCCAAAAAGCAAGCATGATGTAAAACCAGACAAGCTTGCTGTCGAACTGTAAGGCCAACAAGGAATATGCCTCGCCACCGCCTAAGGCCGACTTGGGCGTGATGCCAAGCGAGCCACCCGTTTGCTCGCGAAGCGCGACGATCACCAAGCGCACGACCTCGGAAAGCGCCAAGGTGACCAATGCAAAGTAATGCCCAACAATCTTGAAACGAAAACACGGGTAGCCGATGATCACCGCAAGCACCACGGTGGCTACCACGCCAATCAGCGCCCCGATCCAAGGCGACAAGCCCCAAAGATTCCAGCAAAGCACCACTGAATAAGCACCTACGCCTAGAAAGGCGCCATGGCCAAAGCTCACCATGCCTAAGCGACCCATGATCGCCCAACTGGTGTAGATGTAGCCCCAAAGTGCTGCCATCACCATTAAGTGAAGCGGATACTTACCAAGACCTGCCCATGGTAAGAGCACAACAACAACCAGCAAAAGCACACTGACATGGCGCAGATTCATACTCGCGGTTTCCTTATCCTTGAGGCCGGCCTAGCGAAAAGCGTTTCTCACCAAAGCGGACCTTAGCGGCGCTTTGAGAGCAAGCCCTCAGGCTTCCAGAACATGACCGCAATGAAAAACACAAAAGCGATCACATAGCCCCATTCGAGTTGCAGGAAAAAGCCCCCCACCGAAATAAACTGGGCAAAGACAAAGGCCGCCACAAGGCCGCCGATCAGGTTGCCTAGCCCGCCCAAGACGCAAATGAGAAAAGTCAGCGGACCGAAGGTTAGGCCTATGGCAGGATGGACATCGTATTGAAGCACCAATAAACAAGCTGCCAGCCCGGCAAAACCGCCACCAAGCGCTGAGGTCAAGGTGTAGATTTGGCGAGCATTGACCCCCATCAGTGGCATCACGCCCCGGTCCTGGCTTATCGCCCGAATCGCAGTGCCAAGGTAGGTGTTGCGCAAAAACCACCACATGCCACCAATTGCCGCTACGGCCACCCCGAAAGCGACCAAGCGTGCCCCCGAAAAGCTCATCTCGCCAAGGTTGAGACTAGGCATTCTGAAGCCAACGTTGCGAAACTCCACGCCAAACAAAACCGTGGCAAAAGCTTGCAAGAAGAAAAGCACCCCGCCGGTTACCAAGAGCTGGTTGATCGGCTCTGCGCTTAAGACCGGTGAGACCACGTACTGGTGAAGTAAGACCCCGCAAGCAGCCACCATGCTGATTGAAATCGCCATCGCAAGCGGCAGTGGCAAGCCCTGCTGGGTATGTAGCCACCAAATGCCATACATGCCAATCATCACCAATTCGGCATAACAGATCCAGACCACATCGATCACGCCGAAAATGAGATTCAAGCCAAGCGACAATAAAGCGAGCAATCCCCCAAGTAGTACCCCATTGAGTACCGCTTCGAGTAGGAAAATATCAAAAATGCTATCCACAGCGCGCTCCCTGACTCAGACCAAACCGAGATAGGCTCGGCGAATCGCTTCGCTACCGAGCAAGGTCTTGGCATCACCACTGCTACGGATGCGGCCGGTTTCAAGCAAGTAGGCGCGATCGACCACTTGCAAAACCTGCTGAATATTTTGTTCGACGATCAGCACGGTATAGCCCTCGGTGCGCAACTGGCGTACCAAATCAAAAATCGACTGCACCACCACTGGGGCAAGACCCGCCGAGGGCTCATCGAGCAACAGCAGCCTGGGCCCGGACATCAGCGCACGCCCGATCGCACACATTTGCTGCTCGCCACCCGACATGGTGCCGGCAAGCTGATAGCGGCGCTCAGCCATCCTCGGAAAAAGGCTATAGACCTTCTCAAGCCGCCTTGAAAACTCAGCTCTGGCATCGGGCAAAAAAGCACCCATCCGCAAATTGTCTTCAACCGTCAGACGCGGAAAAAGCCGCCGACCCTCGGGCACATGGGCAATACCCAGCGAAACCACTTCATGAGCAGGTGCCTGGGTGAAGTCCTTCGATGCCATCGACAGTTGGCCTGAGCGTAAATCGATGAGCCGGGTCATCGCGCGAAGCAAGGTGGTTTTACCGGCACCATTGGGTCCGATCACCGCAACCGCTTCGCCAGCCTTGACTTCCAGGCTCACATCAAACAAGGCCTGAAAGCTGCCATAACCTGCGTTGACGCTTCGCAACTCAAGCATGATCTCGTCCTGCTGGAACGCCGGTTTTCCCAGCATCGGCTTGTTGTTGAACCTGCGTGGCATCGCGACCGAGGTAAACCTCGACCACCTTGGGGTCCCTTGTGACTTCCGAGGGCGATCCCTGGGCAATCAACTCACCATGGTCGAGCACGATGCAGCGATCGATCACTTTCATCAGCACACCCATGATGTGTTCCACCCAAATAATGGTCACACCCCGCTCATCGCGGATGCGCTTGAGCATCTCGGCGGCAGCAGCCATTTCGTTTTCATCCAGACCACCCAGACTTTCATCGGCAAGCAGCAAACGCGGCTTGGTCGCAAGCGCCCGCGCCATCTCAAGCTTTTTTAAGCCCGCTGCACCCAAGCCATCGACCTTGGACTCGGCATCAAAGGGCAAGCCGATCAACTGCAAGGCATCTAAAGCATGCTTTTCGGCTTGCGCCTTGGTGACCGGCTTGGAGGCGCCATAGTAGGCAGCCAAGACCGTGTTTTCCAAAATGCCAAGCTTTCGAAATGGGCGAGGGATCTGAAAGGTTCGCGCAAGGCCTTTGCGGCAAATCTCATGGGCGGCCAGTCCTGCAATAGCCTGGCCATCGAGCACAATCTCGCCCTCGCTGGGCTGATAGAGCCCGGCGATGACATTGAAGGTGGTGCTTTTGCCTGAGCCATTGGGGCCAATCAGACCCAGGATTTCACCCTGAGCGAGCTCGAAACTGACCCGATTAACCGCGGTAAAGCCTCCGAAGCGCTTGGTCAGCGCCCGGACTGAAAGCAGACTCACGACAAGAGCCGGTTACTGATTGCTGTAGCCATGCCCTTTAGGCAGGGGTAACACCGCGTCCTTGGTTTTGATCGCAGCGGGCCACACGATAAAGGTATCGCGGGCGTTGTACTGCATCACCACCGGCGAAGAACGCTCGTTTTGGCCAGCCATCGGATGACCTGGGGGGAAGAATTTCACGCCATAGCCCTGGATCGTGCCGCCCGTGGGAATATCGGTCTCAAGCGATGCTTTGCGCAGGGCTTCAGGGTCAATGCCCCCGTGTTTTTTAATCGCTCTAGGCAATACATCGGTGAAGAAGATCCAGGATTGGTTAAATCCCATCGAAAGGTGCGGTGGGATTTCGTCAGCTTTAACTTCTGCCTTGTAGCGCTTAACCATGTCGTTGGTTATATCGCCAAGCCCTTTGGCCAGGCTAGCAGGATTGAGCAGTTGTGCTGCCACTGGATCAACGTTGAAGATCAAATTAGCGTCGTCTTTGAAGGTGTCATAAAGCTTGTCAAACTGCCCGTAGCCTGCACCGTGCCCAATCAAGGCGCCCCACTTCAGGCCTTGGTCCTTAGCCTGACGCAAAAACAAGGTAATGTCTGGGTTGTAACCCGTATGCAAAATCGCATCGGGCCTGGCACGCTTGAGTTTGGTGACGAGGGGCGACAAGTCAGGCGCTGTTGCAGCGTAGCCCTCTTTGAGCACCACGTTCATGCCATCGGCCTTG
>Ga0214921_10000656_pt1 | contig 62429 bp, 82 predicted proteins | sample LL1505_MetaG_FD_177992 | JGI IMG/M metagenome (GOLD analysis project Ga0214921, IMG submission 177992) | Freshwater microbial communities from Lake Lanier, Atlanta, Georgia, United States - LL-1505 | ecosystem: Environmental > Aquatic > Freshwater > Lake | place: USA: Georgia | collected...
GCTGCATCCATAAACTGTTTTTGTTTCTTACTGACTGCGGGCATTTGCTGCTCCCATTAAACGGTCTAACTTTTCATCCAACCTGTCTAGTCTATCCAAAACACGGTTAATGTCTGCATGAACTTCGGCTTTTGTGACGTATTCTTTGGCAATTTCTTCGCGGGTACGATTAATCAAAATCTGAAGACGATTAATTTCATCAGACTTATCCTTCAATACCCACCCAACAACGCCCAAAAGAGCTGTCAAGCCAATGTTCCACAGCATCAGTTCCATTTCAGCACTCCGCCTTTTCGCTGTTCTTGTACTTTTCCCATGCGGGATGATCTGCTGAAGCATACAAGTATTGTGCTGCAAATTCAAGTAGCATCGGATCATCTCTAAAGTGACCTAATCCACGGTTACAGTGATTGCATAACATACCACGAACTTGCCCAGTTAAATGATCATGATCCACTACCAAAAGCTCACTAGATCCACAGATCACACATTCTGTGACTGTGGTCTTTATTTCATGTAATTTCTCATCTGAAATTACTGCTCTAAATTTTCCACGGCAAATACTATTGCGATATGTAGCCCTGCATTCACGGCACCAGCTATCTAATCCATTACGTTTTTTATTGTGTAACGGAAAAAACTCACTGGTTGCAGGTTTTTCTGCATGGCAGCGCGTACAACTTAGCATTTCCATGCTTTTAACGCCAACGCTTTACGTGTTGGACGTCCTTTTTCATCCTTCATTGGGCCTTCCATGCCCCCCATTCTGGCGCAAAAAGAATCTCGTCGTGCCGCATCCTTTTTTGTTTTAGGATTAGGCGCAGGGGGTTTTAAATTCATTCCCTGCGCTTTAGCAGAAGCACGGCCTTTGGCATTTAACCCACCTTTAGGGTTTTTGCCCTCTTTCCGCTGCCACGCCGCCGTTTTTGCCATGATTAGTACATTTTGCAGGGCTTGTTACGAGCCAAACCTACACCACGCGGCGTAGTGGAACCAGAAGGAGCCACTGTTTTGCGAGGGGTCTGCTTAGCGCCACCTTTAGCCATGTCTTGTTTCTGTGCACCGGGCTGAACTTCGCCTTGGTACTGATCATCTGCCATTTTTGCTGCTCGTCCCATTTTAGACTCCTTATCCGTAATAAATATTTACTGCCGCCACATTTGGCATGTATGCATATATGCCGTATCTAGCTACCACGCCATCTTGCGGAATGAAAGGCGCGTTGTTGTAGCTGTCCCCTGCAGTGACGTCATAGGTCAACAACCAACGACCCGCATACACCATGGCCGCTCCTGCTGTAATATTGCCAGAATTGATGTCGGTGATTGTGAAGGTGCTTGAGTTTGTAACAGTTACGGCGTAGTTTCCGTTAGTAGCTGTTCCGCCAGTCCCTGCTGCAAAATCAGCCCCAATTACATCGCCTGTAGCTAACCCATGGGCAGCCTGTGTAATGGTTACCGTAGTGCCCGAGCGCCCGTAAGTGGCAGTTGTAATTGGAGCGGTAGTCGTATCAAACAAAGACACCGCACCCGCAGTAGCCGTACCTACGTAGGATATGGCCTTGATACGGTTTCGTCCAAGCACCAAAAAACCACTAGTGTTTATGTGTGCCTGTTTTACGTCAGTTAAAAAAGCCATAATGGCCTCCTAGTTAAGCAGTACGGGTAAACACGTAGGCTGTTGCGCTTGAGAACATGATAGTGAAACGGGCAAGGCCAGTAACACCCGAAGCAACTGTCAGATCACCAAAAGAAGCAGCAGAGTCTGCGGCAGCAGTAGACAAAATACCGTTGACTGCAACAGCAATTGTCACGGTGCTTGCACCGCCAGTGTTGTCAATGTACAGGTCCAACACTGTGCCTTTAGCCGCACCAATAGCAGCGCCAAGCGCTGTGCCTGTAGGCAACGTGATGGTTGTGGGAGCGGCAGATGTGGAAGTGATGTAGCCAGTAGCAACTTGGGTTGCAGTGGCTGTAGCCGTTGCGTTAATCGCAGCGGTTGTGGGGTGGTTCTGATCAGTGAAAACCAGATTTGTGGTAGTCAGGTTAGTTACGCTGGTGGTAGCACCAAATGTAGCGTTGACAGTAACTGCGCCAGTGGTAGCGCTTTTTGTGATGGATTGGAAGCCATTCTGGGAACGAACGGGTCCATTAAATGTGGTGGATGCCATGATTTTTCCTTACATACAAGTTAGGCACATCAATCTGTATGTCGTCAGCCGGGACTGTTTGATGCACCGGAAAGCCCGGATTACTGTGTTTATATCATGGCTTTTTAAGTAGTGCAACCATTATTTTTTTGTCACAATTTGTTGGCATTATACGACCATGAAATACCGCGTTGTTCCTGTTGATACCCGCCAACCAGAAGTGGTGCAACTGTTGACGTTGCTTCAAAAAGCGTGTCTCCCCGCAGATGTGGTGTACAAAATTACAGACAAGGAATACTGGTATGTCGCTTACACACATGATGGTGAAGCTGTTGGGTTCGCTGGTGTTGTTCCCTCTGCTCGTTGGTCTGATACCATGTATCTTTGTCGGGCAGGTGTTGTACTCGCTCATCGTGGACGCGGGCTTCAGAAAAGGCTTATTAAAGCGCGTATTCGCAAGGCCAAGTCATTAGGCATGAATTGGGTAATCACCGACACCAACGAAAACCCCGCATCTGCAAACAGTTTGATAGCTGTGGGTTTTAAAATGTTTGAGCCATCTCAACCATGGGGTTTAAAAACGGCACTGTACTGGAAGTACCGGATCAAGCATGCCGTATAAAGACGAAACTGTTAAGAAAACTAAACAAAAGACGTATGCAAACACGTACTATGAAAAAAATAAAGCGACCATAATTGCCGCAAGTAAAGCCTCGGCTAAGGCGTATAAAGATCAGTGGCGTAGCTTTAAAGCTACATTAGCTTGCATAAAGTGCGGACAAAACCACCCAGCTACATTTGACTTTCACCACATAGACAGCAGTACAAAAGAAGAGTCAATCAACAAGCTGATAAAAAACCGTGCCTTTAAGCGTGCTATGGAAGAAGTCAAGAAGTGCGTTGTACTCTGCGCCAACTGCCACCGCATACACCACCACGACGAACGGCTTGTTAAAAAAGCTAAAAAAAAGAAGGGGGCCAAAGCCCCCTAATATCACTCTGTTTTAGCAGCTTCGGCTTCAGCAGCCGCAACTTCGTCTTCATCTTCGTCTTCAAACTCGTCATCAAGCACAGCCGTGGCTTCGTACTCAACAGCCCAACCGTAGTGTTCTTGAAACTCTACAAACTTTTGAAAGATATCGATAACGTCAAAATCGTGAGTTTCAATAACCAATTTGTTATTGCCAAAAACGCCAAATTCCATTTCAAATTTCATAATGTGCCCCTAAGATTTATGCAACCACAGCGGCTGCAAGTCTATCCTAGTTTAACTTTGTGACAAAAAAAAGGCCACCCGAAAGTGGCCTTTAGTACGCAAACTGCGTATGAATTAAGCGCCGGGTGAACCGTAAGCGCCACGTGGGTCAGACCAGCCGAAGCTGTAACGCTCACGAGCCTTGTAACGAACGTTACCTGTGTCAAAGTCGCCTTCAAAGGCTGTCTTGATAGGTGAGCGCTCGAACATTTTCAAGCCGTTAGGTGCATCAGTGATGATGAACCAAGCGTTGACGTCTGTCAAGTAGTGGTTTACAGAGTAGCCTTCTGGGAGCATGCCCATAGACTTGATGGCGTTGACATCATTGTCAGCAGTGCCAGTACGCAAAGTGCTCTTCATCAGGCGCTCTGCAGTGAACTGCAGTTCCTTAGGAACAATCATCTTGCGGCCAGTCAAAGCGACCTTCAAGCCACGCTCGTCGATAAACGCTGCGATGTCAATCAAGGCTTGCTCCAACGATGTCTCGTTCAAGTCTGCAGCCACTGCGGGAGTGTTTGCATAGTTGGAAGACAAAGCAGTTGGGTGGGCTGTAGAGAACAATGCAACGCCGTCGCCGCCGGCATAGGTGCCGCCAGTGAAACCGTTGTTCAACACAGAAGCAGCTTTTACTTGCTTTGTGAAGCTCATTGAACGAGCCATAGCCTTGGTGTAACGACCTGACAAGCGGTCATACAAGTTATCTTCCACAGCTTCCTCTGTCAACGCGAAAGCCATAGCAACGGTTTCGTGTGTGTAGCGGGCTGTGAAGGATTCCAGTGCTGTGTCGTACTGAACGCCGGCACCCTCAGTTTTCACTGGAGCAGAACCGAAGCCAGTCAACATGACCTCTTCTTCAAATGCACGGTCAGAAGTCTCGATAGAGAAGATCTGCTCGTGCTCGTTTTCGTAACGCTTGTACTCTAAGCCGAACAATGCGTTCAGGCCGGGCTCAAGTTCTTTTACTAGTTGGGAACGTGTAATAGCCATGATTATGCTCCGTCAGCAGCAACGCCTGTACTACCGTACTGGTGTTGATTAAGTTTAACAACAACCACAGCGTATTGACCCAATTCATTGTCAGGCTGATCGCTCAAACCAACAATTTTCATAGTCAATGCAGCAGTCTTCGCGGGTGTTCCCAACGTACCAGCAGAAATACCAGTCACAGTGCTACCAGTTGTGGAAGCAGTAGGATCAGCATTCTTACCGATATCAGCTTGAGCAATAGTGCCCGCAGCTTGGATCAAGAACAATTGGTTGGGGTCATCCAACACTTCGCAAGCAATGATGCCTGCAGTGATATCGACACTACCGGGGTAGAAGTTTTTCCATGTGGGCTTGCCCGCACGGGTTGGGTCATAGTACTGGCAACCGTTGAACACGCCTGTGGGGGCGGTGTGCGTAGCTGCGTCATACTTAATGATGTAGCCGTCGTATACGACAACTAAATCGCCTTGGAAAATTGCTCCGGCTTGGTTATCCGCAATTTGATAGCCATACTGCTTCTGGGCTCCAGTAGCAGATAGGTTACCAATGGGACGCAGGCCAAAAGGCTTATTTACGTTTGCCATTTGTAGCTCCTACAAAAATTTAAAGTATCAACGTTTTATTGTTGACGGAATGTTGTGCGCGAGCTCCTCTCGGGGCTCTGAATCCGCATTGTAGAGTGTGCGTTCTCTCGCATCATCTCGTTGTCAACAGCGTGTAACTGTTCCTGAGCCTTACGGCGGTAATACTCGTTGCGCTCTGCAATAGTCTCATCGGGAACTCTTGCAAGCAAAAGTCCACCTACAGAAACCACTCCAGCATGCTTACCGTCATCAACGGTAGGCATCATGCCTTGATATTCTTCTGGCAACTCTTCAAGACGGACTAGTTCATAGCCCTCACGAAGACGTCCGTAGACGTTTTGTTTGTCCAGATGGCCATTCACTTCGGCACGGATCCAACGATGCTTAAACCCTTCGGGGGCAGGAGGCGCGTCAAGACGTGAAGGAGGGGTCCAAGGACGGCGACGCTTTTCCGTATCGCGGGTTGCGCGGGGGGCTTTGTCGATAGTAACTTTAGTCATTGTTTCACTCCTTAACATACTTGGCATACTCTTCAAGAGGAACGCCCAGTTTTTTTGCTATAGCAACCTGACTCGGCGAAAGCCGGACAGTACGGCGCGCACTATTTATTCCCGAACTACGGGCGGCAGGGGCAACAGCAGGCGCGGAACGCTGTTGTCTGGATTGGTCTTTAAACTTGTCTGGAAAAGTATTCCTAACTCGTTTGTCAAGTTCAGTATAGTACTCATCTGAACTTGGGTCAACACCTTCTTGTTCAACAAGTGTTTGGTGTATGCCCCACGCAGCATAAGTCATCACGCGGTCTTGTCCAAACCACGAGTTTTGTTCTGCCCATTCCTCGGCACGAGGACTAGGAACAGGGCGTTGAGGTTGCGCAGCAGGTGCTGGTTGCGCTTGTTGGTATTGTTGCTGTTGAACAACTTCTTGCTGCGACTGCAACCAACCTGCTACTTGACGCTGCTCACCCACCAAGGCAGACAAGCGCTCTTGCGCTTCTAACTCAGTGTTGATGTCGTTCTCTTCCCGCGCTTTGGCAATGATTTGGCGCAACTGGACCTGTTGGGTCTCCAAACGGGTTTTAGCTTCGTTCAGGCGGCTGTAATCCGTCTGTACAAGCTTTTGCTGGAGGTTCTGCGTCTGGTTTTGCAGTCCTTTGGCGTACTCAATGGCTGCTTGCTCACGGCGCTCGGCCTCACGCATGCGCGCGGTGAGTTTAGAGATGCGTTTTTGAACACCTTCACTAATCTCATCCAACTCGTTTTTAGGAGCAGAATCAACTTCAGGTTTTTGGAATATCTTAGCCTCTGGCTCAGGTGCCGCAGGACTCTCGTCGCCCTCAGGTCTGTCAAAGGTTACATCTGTAGCCTTTTCATCTGCCCCGAGGTCAAACTCAAGCTGCGAATCGTTCATTACTTGTGTCATATGCTTCCTTACATGTGCAGAATGTCTTCTGGGTCCTTAACACGGGCCAGAATTTCGTCATCATTGAGAATACGGATCTCTCCGCCATCAATGCCCATACGTGCGCCAGCGTACCGACCAAAAATGATCCAATCGCCTTCTTTACACCAAGGACCGTCCGGAAACTTGTCGGTGTCTTTGTAAGCGAGTGGGCCAACGGCCAAAACGTATGCGCAAGTGGTAGTGAGTTGCTGTCGTTCCAAAGTTTCCTCGGCTAATTCAATGCCGCCCTTGGTTTTCTTAGCGCCTCTGTAGGGCAAAACAACAATCCGCCAACCTGTGGGCTGTGGAAGGTGTTCCCTGATGTTTTCGATGCGTTGCTCTTCTTCCGCCTCTTCAATCTTGGCAGCCTCAGCAAGAGCGGCTTCAAAGGCGGCTTTTTCCACCGCTTCCTCAGCCCATCGCTTCTCTAATGCAGTCATTTCCATCTGTTTGGTCCTTTATAGATCAGAGTTCTTGTTCAAGACATCCTGTATGGCTTCCTGAACAAACGCATAACCCTCTAACCGGCCCATCAAATGTTTGTACTGCTCCATCGATTTGACATTGCCGCTGCTAACGAAGTCTTTAGTTTCGTTTTCAAGCCTGCGAATGGCAAATATGACTTTCTCTGCAAATTCAAGCATGGATAACTCCAATGAAGCAGACAGATAGACCCCTGTCCGAAGGTTACGTGGCTATTATGCACACTTTTACGCTAATTTTACCTTTTTGAATGCATCTTTTCGGTAAACATACGTTACGCGTGGGTCATTTTGTGGTGTTTTTACACTTTTTGGTGACCCAGACATCTCTTTAGGCTCTTTTTTAGTCTTTTTTGTTGCTTTGGTTTGCATTTTTTGCTCCTTGTTGGGCATTTCGTATGGCATCTTGAGAATTCTTCTGTGCAGCAGCCTGTTGTTGCAGTGCTAAACGTGCAGTATCAAACTGAACATCGGCCTGTTCCTTCTGTTGATCAAGGCCAAGGCGCTGTTGGTCCATCTGCAGCTTAGCTTGATCGCGCTGAGCGCTCTGTCCAAGCTCTTGTTTCTTTAATTCAACCAGAGGATCGGTCTGTGGGCCCATTAATTGGTTCTGCAAAGCCTTGACCTCTTGGAAACCTTGCGCAACCTTAATTGCAATCATCGCTTCACGCTGCAAAGATGAGATAAGTTGGTCAGGATCTGTGCCGTACTGCTGGAACAATTCCGCTTCCACCTCTTCTTCCGCCTTCAAGCGGATGTGATCAAAGATGTGCTTCTGCAAAGTAACCGCCACGTTAGGCATACCCTGCATCATCGGGCTCATACCAAACAAGATATGGGTCAGGATGTGCGCATCGTGCTGCTGGCCGGCAAAAGCTTTGAGTGGTGAGCCATCAAGCGCCTGTGCGTTCTCGCTTGCAGGATCCTTTGGCTTGTCCACTTGCTGTGTGTTCAAAATGGTGTCGATATCCCGCACACCAATGGCTTCATACATGCGGCGATAGGCCTCATACATGTTGTGCATCTGCGGTGCGCTCTGCGCCAGTTGCAACTGCGTCTGCGCCATCGTGATACGCTGGGCAACAGAGAAGATGTTGGGGTCAGAGACAGGCAAGACATCGATGCGGTCATCAAAGTCACGTGCCTTGATTCTGCGGCTCTCGCCGGGCACATCGTATGGATATTCAGCAGGCAAATAGTCGGCAAAACCTTTAGCCAGCAATTGAAATTCCATGCGCTGGCTGTAATGCAAACGCTTGTGAATAGCCGACATGACCGCACTGCCTTTTTCAAGCAAAGCAATCGTCGTTCCCACGGCAGCATTCTGGTTGCTATCACCCACTTGCATGTCGGTGATGCTTGCCAAACGGCGACCAGCATCTACGCAGAAACCAAGCAACGCAAACAGCGTCTGGCTTGGCTCTTTGTACGGCAATGGCAACAAGGATGCAGACAACTCTGCCCCACCCGCGTCCATATCCCTGAACTCACCGGGCGACAAAGGTGTATCGTCGTTTGCAATGCGCGCGCCCTTGGCTTTAAAGCCTGCAGGCAGGTTAGCCAGCGTTCCAGCGTCCACCAATTGCTGCAAAGCAGAGGTAGCCGTCTTCGTAAGACCACCAACCAAGTGCAAGAAGCCTAGACCATACGCTCCGGGGCCTTGGACCAGCAAGTAATGTACGTAGTACTGCTTGCGCGCAAACAGAGGATCGCCCTCTTTCCAGTTACGGCGCACACCAACAACAGATTGAGAGATTTCGTCAATGGTGACGATGTAAGGCAGCTTGATGCCTGTCTCTTCGCCGTCTTCATCCTTGTGCTCAAAGCCGCGGATGTCCAAATCAACCAAGAACTCAAGCAAACAGATCTCTTCTTCCACGCCAGTAGGATCCACACCCGTAGTGCGGTCTGTTTCCTTCTTGATAATGCTCTGGCCCGTCTCTGCCGCAGTCGTCATTTGCGCTGTATCCAAGTATTGACCACGAATGACCGCCTTGCGGTAGTCGTTGGTGGACATCGGAACGCGGTGCGTGATCCGCTGGCATTCGCTCATCACAGATGAGCCTGTATAGGGTATATACAGATTATCTGGCAGCACCAAAGCGCTTACCATGCGGCCCTTGGTCTCGTCGTAATAAACTTTCTTGAATGCCGAGCCACCAAAGCCAACGTAGAACAGCAACTGATCAAAGTCGGGGGTGTACTCTTCCATCACCGTGGTGATTTGGTAGTTCATGAAGTCACGCACGCGGTCCGCTTGCATCAACTTCTCACGTGTTTCTTTGCCCAGCACTTGCGTGCGCACGGGCCCGCCCGCGGGCATCAATTCCTTAAGCGCTTGGGCTTGGAACTGAACAATACTCTCTGTCAAAAGTGGGTGCTGCACGCCGCACGCGCCCTTGAATGGCTTGGTGCGCTCTTCAAACGTAAAGCCCAGCATCTTCATGCCCTTGCTGTACTGCTCTTCCCACTCCTTGCGTGAAGATTTGTCAGCATCAAACAACGACATCAAGTCAGACGAGATAAGCTGCAAGACATCAGGCTCAATGATCTCTGCTAAGTTGCTGTCATAGGCCACATCGTCGTCTTCTGCACCAATGTTTACAACAACTTCACCGGTTTCTGTATCAAACTCAATGTCAATATCCGAGGGCAACTCATCTTCCATCTCAATGGCGACATCGCCCTCAGGCAAGTCGTCGATTGTCATGTTCTTTTCAATTGGCATGTTGTGTCCTTACAGATATCTGCGGTTATCGTTGGGCTGGCGCTCGATCATACCCCCATGCGCCTTTTCTTTGGGGAGTCCAAATAAATTCATTTGGATTTGGCGCGCCTTGTTGGTTGGTATGGTTTCGCGAACTGTTTTAACCAAATCAGGCAGTCTATCTTTGTCTACAAAATAAGAGTTACCGTTAAGTTCTACAAGTTTTTTATTAAATAAATCAGCGTATGCGCCAAACTCTTCTTTTGATAGATTTTTTCTTGAAACCCCGTAATCAGAGAAATCCACGGTATTACGCATGTCCACCATGTTAATGCCATCTAAATTTTCCACGCGTTGCAGATCAGGGCCTTGACGTTTAATAAAATCCTGAACCTGCTGGAGATACGGAGAACCTTTTAGATCAGCGTTATTAAATTTGCCTTTGATTTCTGTGATGCTTTTCTCTGGTCGGTACTCTTTAACATACTGCTGATACTCAGGCATAGCCCTAACTTTGGCCTCAATCTGAGCATCCGCTGCAGTATGCCAGCCATATGCTGACTTAGACATTTCATCTAATATAGAACTGTCGTTATTGGTCAAATAAATGTACTTGGCAAATTCAGCAACTGAAGGCTGTGGTTGGTTTAAAGTAAGCTGCACACGTGGCTCAAACTTCTTATCCAACAAAATGTTTAGTCGGTTTTCGCCAGAACCGTAGTCCATGGCATAAGTAGCTTTATCCGTACACCAGCCTCCTGCACAGCCAATGTCTTTTACCATCTCTGCGTGGTTTGGATTGTCGGCTAAATCAGCAGGACTAATCCACTTGTTACCGTTGTCATAACTGTGGCTTACGATCTGCGGATCTTTAGAAATCGCAACGCCTGCAAGTTCTGCTTGTTTTTTAGCTGTCCATTCCTGTTTTAATGCCACGCGATTAGATGCCTGCGCAGGAGTCAAACCTTCCAACGTTTTTTCTGTTAAAACGTACTCTTTAGGCATTGGCACTTCTTCGCCATACGCCTTAAAAACCTTTTCGTTAAACATCTTTTTCATCTGATCTACAAGAACCTCAAGTTTAAGATTCTCTGTGACATATCCGCTCATTTCGCTCAGACGCATCTCAGGTTGCGTGCTTTGAAATTGTTTTAACGCAGAAGGAATTACTTTATCGGACAAGTCTTGCAACTGAACCGGATAAATTGATGAATCTACAATTGCTTCTGCTTCTTGACCTTTTGCTGTTTTTGCAAAACCAGCTTTTGGAAACCCTTCTCTTTCCCGATCAGTTGCAAGGTATTTAGAAATTGAATATGGATCGTTTTCTAAAAATTTAGGAGACATAAAATGCAGTTTTTGACCTTTTTCTGCCGCCTGAACCATTTGATCTTGCTCTGTTCCAAAATCACGGCGCAAATACGCACCCACTTTATTTCTTACCCAATTTGCCAAAGCAGGGTTATCTGACCGAATACCTGATTCAGTATCTGCCATGCGTGCAAAAAAATCTGCGTGCGCGTCGGCTTCATTCATCTCAGGACGAATTGCGCCAAACACGGTTGTTCTTTCCGGACGCACAATAAAAGGTGTGCCTTTATTGCGAATTGCATACGAAGCGCCGGGAACTGCCAACTGCTGGTTGTAACCTTGGAAATCACGGGCCAACATCTTGGCGGCTTCCCCTGTTTTTTCCGCAGCCTTCACGCCCGTGCGCGTAACGCCAGCCGGATTGACAAGATTGCTGCCTAGATCACCCGCACCGTAGAAACCAGCCAGCGTTGGGTCGGTAGATGGGGTAAACCCTAGGCCTTTTGCACGCAGTCCTTCTTTGATGTACTCACTGCCCATGAACGGTTTCTCAACACCACCGCCATATACGTTGGCAATCATGTTGGAAATATCCATTGGCGCACCCAAGATATTCTGGGGTACGTTGGTCATGCCTTTAAGGAACTCTATCTGACCCTGACCAGACTGCAGCGCCTGAGAAACAGGGCCTGCCTTGCGACCAATACCAGACTTAGAAGTAATAAAAGCAGCATTGCTTGCCGCTTCCCGCTCCGCCACCTCTTGCGCTGCGCGTTGCTCAATTTGCTGCGGTGTTAAACGCTCGCCTTCTTCAGGACTTCCATCTGCACGCCGGACAGGCTTGTTGTATGGATAAAAATTATCACCTAACAAGGTCTTATGCAAGAACTGCGTAACAGGATTATCCCTGTACGTGTACGCAGGTTGTGGTGTGCTAGGCGGTAAATCACGGGGATCTAGTCGTGTCTGACGGGGCCCGGTCAACGCATCATAAACAGACATCACCCGAACGTTTGGAAACAACTTTTTCATTTCCGGATCACGCGTCAAGGACTTGCCCGTAATCTGCTCCAATGCAGACAAGGTTGCCATCTGCTCATCAAACAAAGCAGACGTATCGCCTTGTTGTTTCTTTAAAGCTGCCAATGTTTCTGGCTGAAAGTAGGCGTTGTTCAAAGGACGACCAAAAAACTGCTCCAGCTTGTCCTTGTTTTCCACCATGTTCGTTGTGAATTGAGACAACGGTCTCCAATCACCCAGCATGTAATACGCTTGGTAGTTGTTGTCCACTTTCTTTATCTTTGGACGGCCCAACGGATCACCCGCCCTGAACGTAAGACTGTGCTCCAACTCATGCAGCTTAGTCTCTTCATCTCTTTGCGGGGATAATTTTCTTTGAATATTTAAAACATCTGGAGCATCTGAGTTTACATAACCCATGGTGCCGCCGCCTTCAGGGAAATACGAAAGCTTTGCGCCCGGATTCAACGCCTTTATGTAAGCATCCAACTCCTTTGCGCTCCGAGTAGCGGGTAAAGGTGCACTGACAGGGGCTTGTGGTGGTTGAGTCGCAAACTTTATCTCTTGACCCTCCATATCCACTTCTCCGCCATCAGCGTAACTTCCCATTCTCTTAAAAAACGCAGGAATCTTGGCCAAACCCTTTGGTCCTTTGTCCACGTTTCTTTGAGCAAGGTCCATCAGGATTTGAAACTCCGTTGCAGCAGTAGCATCCACGTGCCGCGGCGCGCGGTCCTGCAAGACTGGACCAGAATAAGCGCCTACAGCATGCGCTACAAGTTCTTTTGGATCAGCCCGGTAGTACCGATTGTCTTCTTCAAACTCTGGGTACCGCTTACGCAAAAGTTGCGTGCGGTTGCGCCCCTCTGGCCCTACCATTTTTTCGTAGGCTTCAGTAAATTGATTGCTGTTGCCAAACATCTTTTGTTCTTTTGCTTGCTGCATCATCTGCCGGTCTGCCGCATGTGTCATTTCATGGGCTATTGTCGAAGGCATGTATGTTTCATGCACGTTTTTGTTAACTCTTATGTTACCAGTGCCAACGTTTGTTCTGTCCGAAGAGAATAGTCCGTGGGTTCCTTCAGGCAAATAGCTACTTACCGATATATCAGGGACCGCGTTCCGAGATTGCAAATACTGCTCAAGCGCTTGATATGCCTCGCCCTTGCGTGCGGTATCTTTTGCTTCGGCTAATTCATCACCATAGTTGGCTTTTTGAATTGCAGCATTTCTTCTTGCTTGACCAACCTGCCTGCTAATATTAGGATTGCCAATAAACGGCTTGCTTACATCCTCTTCCGCGTCCACATCTCCGCCATCCGCAAACCGCTTGTTAAATTGCAGATTTAACTGGGGCGAACCCATTGTTCCACGTGGAACATTTAAGTTTGCATTGAACTGACCACCCTCAACAGGGCGCTCATATCCCAACGAATACGCCTGATTACCATGCACACCCGCCGATACACGGCCCTCACCCACAGGAAGTGATCCCATCAAATTAGCCATGGCCGGAGCGCCTTGGGGCTTGACAACATTTGCAGTAAACCCCAACCCCTCAGGATCTTGCTGCGTATACGCCAACATCAAAGCACGCGCCGTCTGCAGTTTCTCATCCTTGCTCATGTTGGCCATGTTCAGACCAGCCATGACAGAACCCTCACCAGCCTTGGTCCGCGCGCCGAGCATCACGGAATCCGTTGTAACTCCGCGGTCCTTCATCCGATTGACATTGCTAAAGTAATTGATGTCGTCAGGACTCTTGTCAGAGTCCACTTCCCCACCCTCAGCCATGGTAATGGGTGTGACGCTTAAATCAAGAGATGCCAAATGATTGACAGGCTTGTACTCCCGCATCAGCTTTTCTGATTCGGTTTCCTTGTTCTCGTCAAATTCTTTCTCATCATCCTTGGCATCAGCCAAAGCCGCTAAAGCAAAAGCAGCCTGATAACTTGCGGGCATGTTCTTAATGTCCGGCATGCCTTTGCTGGCACTTGCCACAGTTGTTGCCGCTGGCGCTTTAGCCGACATCCCCGAAGAAAGGGCCTTGGTCATCGTCTCTTCAGCAGGAGTTGGCTCTGTCTTGGCTACCGATGTTTCACGTGGAACATTTCCACCAAGCAATCCCTTAACACGCTCTACATAGGTGCGGGTTTCCGCCGGCAACTTCTTTGGGTCAGCACCAGCAGCAATCCATTTGTCCGTGGACCCCGGTCCCCAGTTATACGCAATCAACGCCTTCTCTGTATCGCCATACTTTTGCTTCATGGCCTGCAAGTAATCCTTGCCCACCCTTGCAATCTCGTCAGGAGATTTGTCCCTAGCAGGAACTACACCAAAGCCGGGGTCAAGGATGGTCTTGGGCATGACCTGCATCTCACCCAAAGCGCCCTTGGGACTGGTGGTCAGAGTTTTACCATCGTCCGCGTACCGCTTGCCGCGGCTCTCCGCTTGCTTAACAGCAGCAACTATCTCTTCAAACGTCTGTTGGGCCATGGTCCGAGGTCCTTGATCAAATATTCAAGACATTTTATGCGGCATTTCAATAATACTCAACCGGTGTTGTATCAGGCTCTGTCTCTTCATCGTCGTCAGACTCCAACGCAATAAAGTTACCCGCACGAAATCTCGTCCAAGCCATCACCGCAGTATCCACTTGGTCGTCATTGTTTCCATTAGGAAAAGCCGCGCATTCCTCTACAAGGTCCTCGGCCCACTCTTTCCCCTCAGGATACCAGATCATGCCGGACTCTAGTAACGGAGCAACAGCGTTGGCGCGGCTGACTTTGTCCTGACCAGACTTACGACCGCCCGGAGAAAACATCGTGACAGGAATGCCCATCTTACGCAGTTCCTGCTGCAGCGGAGTACCAGTCGCTTTTGCCTCAATCAAAACATTGTCTGGCTTCCAATACATGTATTCATCTTTAGCCATGCGCTTTAGCTCAGGGAAGTCCCAACGGCCTTTGCGCACATTAAGCAGCATCAGATTTGCACCGCTGTCCGCATCAGGATAGAACACGCCCCACGTCGAGATGACAGAAAAGTCAGCAGTCTCTTTCTTTGAGTACGCCGTGTCGTATACCTGAATCAGATACTCACACTCTGGTGGATCATCGTACTTCCACTTGCGCCACCAGTTACGCTTCAAAATAGCACCCTCATCATTCGTTGGCTGCTGCTGCCACTGGGCGTTCCACTTCTTCAAACCAATAGATACCTTAACCTTTTCTAACTCATCAAGGCTCCAGTAGTCAGGCCACAAGGGTTTGCCGGACGGCAGGATGGCAGGGAACTCCAAGATCTCCCACTGGTCTGACTTCAAATAGCCCTGCTGCTTGAGCAGGCGTCCCGACAGATCGTCTGTCTTCCAACGCGTATTAATGACAATGATTGCGCCGCCCGGTTGCAAACGCTGACGAGGACCGGACGTGTACCACTCCCACGTGTTCTCCATCGCAGTTTCAGACACAGCATCCTGCTCGTCCAAAATATCATCCAGCACGACAACATTACCACCACGGCCCGTCATCGCACCGCCCTTACCAATGAAGAACGCTTCACCGCCTTGGGCCGTGTTCCACCTTCCCGCCGCTTTACTGTCCACGGACAGCGCCATCTTTGGAAACAACTCTTTATAGCGTTCGTCATCGACAAGGTTACGAATCATCCTACCAAAACGCTGCGCTAACTCTGCAGTGTGAGAACCCACAATCAGCTTTGTATCAGGGTTTCTACCCATAAGATACGCCGGGAACAGATAGCTCCCAAGCTGGGACTTGCCATGACGGGGAGGCATCGCAATCATCAGGCGTTTGCACTCGCCGGTTATTACACGGTCCAGAGCTTTGGCGATACGTTTGTGGTGTTCCCCAACAAGCATCTCGGGCCAGACGTACTGGCAAAAGGACAGGAAGTCAGTGGTTGCACGCTCTTGCGCTTCAAGAAGTTTGAGGCGAAGCTCCAAGCGAAGCTGTTCTTCTTGGACGTCATCGGGTTTTATAGAGTGCATAGGCCACGTTTTGAAATTTGCATAAATATAACCCCTGATTGCATTTAAAACAACAAGGGGGGTCTTTTCCGCGGACCAAGTTTAAAAAGGTTTGAAATTTGGCAGAAACAGGGCGAAGGTTTCGGCTGCGCTTGACGGGCTGTTTATGGCCCTCCCCCCTCTAAAGGATGTAACCCTATACGTAGACAACAGAGGTAAGAGCGGGCCCACCCACCCCCGCCACCACCTATGAGGGAAAAAATAAGAAAAAAAAGAGTAAGGGTAAACACCGATGGCGTGCCATCGGTGCCTGTGCTATGCATACAGGGCCTGTGGCCCTGTATTACTATACTCTGTATAGTAATACACCGGCTGACAAAAAAGGCAGCCGACTCGGCTGCCTTCGGGTTTGTGATTTCTAGGTTGTATGTACATACAACCTAGACCAGCGCTTACTGGGCCGTGGCCTTGTCCTTGTCCAATTTCTCTTGGGCCTTCTTGGCTTCGTATCGTTCTTGGCTTTCTTTGCCAAGTCTACGGGCCTCGGCCCTGTCGGTGATTTGCTCTTGTGACACTTTGATTGTCACAGGGCCATTGTCATACACGCACAAGTCTAGACTTGTCTCCCAGTCATACTGGGTGCTGATTGCAGTCAGACTATGCAAGAACCCGATCAGTTCGTGAACGTCTTTTTTGACAAGGCCTTCAGGTAACCCAAACTTGTTACCATCAATAGAAATTACTGTTACTGTTTTCATGATCTCTCTTCTTTCTTAAGGTTGCACTGGACCGGCTGGTCCAGTGCTTGAATTATATCACGGATTAGCGTGATACTTCGACAGTAAATGTTAAACAACGTGCCGCGTCTGTCACTTTATCGTCTAGGTTGTTATCCATCCAAGATTCAATTGCATCGTCCACGTTGTAGTCCGTGATGTCAAAGTTGTTCGACATCCAGTTACTGATCTGATCATCGATGTCGTCGTTGGCCAAGATGTCCATCATTTTGTCGCGCAGGTTGTTATCCATCCAGTCGTCAATCGACGCGTTGATTTCTACTTGGGTGTTGATCTGAAGAACTGCAATGCGTTTGTCAATAATGGCAAACAATGCTTCTTCTACGGGGCTCGGGCCTTGGGACTGGGTCACTGCGCTATCGATGGTATTGATCACAACACCGAATGCAGTCCGGACTGCTACCTGATCAGTGGCACTCAAAGTATTGATCATCATCTCTGAATAATCCAGTGCGGACTGGATGTCCATGCCACGTGAACCAAACAGATTATTACGGAAGGGTGTTACTGGGTTGCTCATTGCGTTCTCTCTTCTTTCTAGGGTTGTATCTAATCGGCCGATTAGACAGTTGAATTATAGCACTGTTTTACTCTGTTTGTACAATCTTTAATTTATAAATAAAGTCTAGATCAGCCCCTATGAAATACAGGGACCGGCCGTCCTTCAATTGAAGATAGCAAAACGGGTGATCGTCGGGATCAGCGGGATCGTCGCCAAACGTTGCGCCTTTCAATTCATCGGCAGAAATGTAAAGGTCATCGTCCAGTGTGTCGTAATTGCTAAAGGTCCGCGAAGCAGGGACAGAATAACCCTCTTCGGCAAGATCGTGTCTCATTTGAATAATGCAATTTGTCATTCTCTTAAGCAAAGCCCGGGCGGTCTCAATGTCCTGCGTCAATTCATCGATCCACGATCCATCGTCAATGTAATTGTCAGCAGATTGCATGAGATTGTTTAAGGCCTCGCCAAGCAAATCAATTTTTTCCTGATCGGTCATCTCTCTATCCTTTCTGTTGTGGAGCCTAAATTATAACACCGCGCCAGCACTTTGCAACAAATAAAAACAAAAAAAGTATGCGGGCCCACCCACCCCCGCCACCACCATTCAAGGGAAAAAATCAAAGAAAAAAAACCGGCAGCAGAGAAAAAACCCGCGCGCCTAACGGCGCGCGGGCCATGGGCCACGGCCCAAAGCACAAAAACCATGGCCCGCGGAGCGCGGGCCATGGGCCACGCGCCACACTTGGGAGAGCGAGGGCGAGGGATCAGGGGCCTAGTTTATAGGGTTTTCATTAACCAACCGATAAGCACAAAAAACCAACCGGCCAAGAGTAAAAAACCATCGGGCCGGTCGGCTAATTGCACTGGTTAAGCGGACAGCAATTCCAAAGCCCTATTTTTCAATGCCGCACCGGTTCCAAACCATGCCGATTCAATGCGGGTATTGTCAGAACGTCCGCGCTCATGATCCACCAATTCAGTAACGGCATTCAAGGCCGCCCACCGCGTGCCGGCCACGCCCACAATATCGGAACCAATAGCGCGCCCGTTGAATAATTCAATGATTCGCTTGAATGCGCGCGATTCATTAATGGCAATTTTTCCGGTGTGGTAGGGCTTCAATAATTCAGTAACGAACGCGTCGCATTCTTCGGCCGTCATTGTCTCACCGGCCAACTTGCGGGATTGAACTAAAAAGCGCTCCCACTGGTTCGCGACAATTCCAAGCTGCAGCCTAACATCGTCCGCATTAAAGCGCTCACTATGCAAAACCCTAATTTGTGATTCGCTGTTATTGACTGCTGCTGTGATTGTGTTATTGCATACCACGCGCACACTAGTAAATTTTGCGATGGTGGCCATGGTTCCATCGTATGACGTGCCAAGCAAAACATAAGGGCGCACTGTGTCACCCTCTACGATATCGGCCCCCTCGTTAACCTTAGCCAAGGCCCAAACCCTCCGGCCATAACTTAGCGCTCCGGCCGTTTCCATTGTGAACCCGCCAAGATCCACAAGCTTACTAAAAAACCCCATTACTTCGGCCGGCTGCACTACGTTATAGCCCTGTGAGACTACAGCTAACGGCGCGCCGGTATCGCTTCTATGCAAAACCTTTCTATCAGGCCAAGCTTGCGGGGCACTGGTGGCCGGTGTGTTAAATAAAACGGGGCTTTCTAATACGTCATAAGCTAAGCCGGCTTGCTGTGTCCATTCCTGAATTGTCGCGCCTGCTGTTAGCTGCTGCCCTAACTTATGCCAAGGGGCTAACCCTGAGTAAGCTATTGCTGCTGTTCCCGTTGTTGTGTCGATCATGTGGGCCATATCTATCCTTTCTGAGTTAATAAAAACCGGTTTTTTGTGCCGGTGCTTGAATTATACACACTTTTTACACTTTGCACACTTTATTTACATTTATTTTTCAAATTGATCAAGTAACCACCACAGCGCCCAAAAAATAAGAATTATTGCGAATATCAAGGGGCCCCCAATTCTAGGCCAACATCGCCCGCGATATGGTGGCGCAAAAAGGAACCATGTGGAAGGGTGCGCACAAATTCGCGAAGGGCTGCAGCATCATTTTTCGCGCCGTTTTTTCTAGTGTTGTGCCACTGTATCGCTACCGGTCCACTTGCAGCATAACACCCGCCGTCTTCATCTTTTCCCACTTTCTTTTTACCGGTGCCATGGGCAACAAAAACAACGACAAATTCGCGGGCACCACGTGCACACAATGGCCGGCCGCCGCCGCACTGTTGGCAGCTGAAATTGTCGGCCAATTCTGCAGGACAACGGGCAAATTGCACGCCTTGAATTTTACGCGGCCATTGGTCGGCCGATTCTAGGGGCGCAGCATATACAGCGGGCCGGCCTAATTCTACGGCGCGCACTGCTTCGGCCGTTGTGTCACAGCTCGCATTTATAACTGTTTTATTTGGCTGAGGGAGCGGGAGCGCTTCGGCCGCAAAATGCGAATATGTCCAAGCTTGACCACCACGCGGGACGCTATCAAAAACGGCCTGCAGATAATCGCTATCAATTTGTGATGTGCCGGTTTCACTTTTAGGGTGAAGGCTGCAGCTTGTCGGGCACGTGCCATAGGTTTCATGTTCCCCACTGCGATAAGTTACTGCAATTGGGCCGGTTTTGCTGTTCGCGCTGATTCTGACTGTCTTTAACATATTCTATCCTTTCTGTTGTGAGGGACCAATTATATCAAGCTTTACGGCCTTTTGTGTGTGATATTTTCTAGGGGTTTTCACGCGTCGCACAATTAAGGGACTGCTGTTTTCGTCCCATGGCATCACCAAAAAAGGCAAGTCATCGGCCGACATAACGCGCATAAAGTCACGAGCGCGAACAAGCGAAGGGAAGGTGCGTATCACACTTTGAGAATTGGGAAAGCACACGTCATATTTATAAATTGGCATTTTCTATTCTTTCTAAAATTAGTCGTCGCGGTCGGTGTTCAACTCAAGGCGCGGGTATTCGTCTTCTATAAAGCTATCGTCAACATGAGCAAGCCCTAAACGGGTGCCGGCATCCCAAATCACAATGGGCAAATCTTGCGGCAAATTAGCGAGCGCAGCCGACAATTTGCCGACTGTCATACCCTTATCAGCGCGAGCAAATTTAAGCGCCTGATTCCAAACCTCCCATGCATCAAAAATTGACGTGTAAATGTCCGACATAGAATCATAAAAAGCGCGGCTGCTGCGCTCTTCAGAAGTCACAGTCAAAAAGCGAACTACCTCTTCGCGAGGGGCACTGGCAACGGCATTGTCGTATGCCTCTAAAAAAGCCCGTTGTTCAATGGTCAACTTTTTCATCTCTCTATCCTTTCTAAATTTCAATTCATTTTCTTCCAACTGTTTAATCTCCCACATGCGGTCGATTCGAGTTAGAGCGTCATCTACTGGTTTCATTTTGTCACCTCTTCAATGGTGTCAATATTCCAACTGCCATAGCCCGCGTCATCAAAATCACCGCCATCGATTTCGCGTGCCTTATCCCATGCTTGCTGCTCGTCTTCTGCTTGGACCAAGCAATAGACATAGCTTGTACTTGCTGCAACTACTTTGAAGGTTTTCATTCTGCTTCCCCCTCTTCTAATGATTCCAAAAACAAGATAACGTCATCAAGGCACATACCAATTGTGATTTCAGTTCCGTCATTGTCCTTAGGACGATTCTTCATTGTTTTTGACAACGCATTGCGAACGTCAATCATGTCGCACAAGGCGGACGACAAAGCATTTTGATCTACCATTTCTCTATCCTTTCTAAACACCGGATCAGGCACCGGCATCGCCAGTATAGCAAGGTTTTTGTACCTTGCAACACTTATTTACATTTATTTTACTAAACCTAGGGTTTCCTCTAATTCCGTCCAAGGCATGCCACGCGAAGGCCAACAGCGAAGGGGCTCAAGCTTTATGCCCTCTGCAGCCAAATTTATAGCATCGCTCCCCTGATATAAGCGAATGGTTGAGGGCCGTAGTGTGTTACCCATGTCGAGCACAAGAATAAAGCAAGGCCTATCCTTGGCAGCATGCCGAGTCATGAAAGCAATTTGATGTGGTCGCAGCCCAACTTTCAATCCCTTGGCCACCACTTTCAATTCCATCAAAACAAAGTATTCCCCGACACCCACCAACATGTCAGGAATACCAAGGTTCACACGATTCTCAATGCGTTCAATTGAGCAATTGACAAGGCCGGCTTTCACCCTAGCCGAAAATCTAGCTTCAGGTGTCATCTGATCCCCCCAAACCTCGCTCAAAGATGTCAAGCGGAGGCTGCTCCACTCCCGCGTCGAATTCGGGATCTTTTTCTCTTGCTGCACTTTCAATCACCACTCCAGTGTCCGCATCGATCAAGGCAGTGGGTGGAGGCCCACCATACAGCTTTTTAAGCTCATCAAGCTTGCGCTGTACCTCTTCCTTGCTCATGCTGTCAATTGTGCCGTGGCGGATCTCTTTGCGCTCCACATAGATCGTTCCCAAAGCTTGGCCCCTACGATACTCTGCTTGGACGGCTGCTGCAAATGCACCGGCATCCAAAGCTTTATCGCGAATGATCTGCAAATCGCGCATATGGCGCTCGTAAGACGTGTTGTACTTGGACGCCAAATCAGCACGATAGGCCTGAATGGCCGCTACAACGTGCGGATTGATATCAGGGTGGGTAAGCTTCCATGCCATGACAGACGCGCTGGTAGCCTTGTATCCGGCCCGTATAGCAGCCTCTTTCATGGTTACCCGCCCATCCCCACTCACAAGCTCGGTAACAAAGGTCCATTCCTTGGCTGTTAGCTTGCGGCGCTGCTGCCGTAGCGGGGCCACTTCGGTTGACATTCTTTTCTGTGCCTTGTCAGGCATGACAGGGGGAACATTCCAAACGTCTTTCTTGGCCATTAGCTGATTCTCCACAAACGCCAACCATCGTCCACCTTGCGCAGCGTGAACACCCATTTAGGCTGATGCACTCGTGTGAAGCGAAGGGCAGCGACACGGCAGCTCTCGGCTTGCTTGCGCACGCCAAACAGGATGCTATCGCCCGCCTCCATCTCACCAAAAGGATATTTGGATCGATTGGTTGGCAGGGCAATTCCCTGATCAATATGTACCATCATTAACTCCCGTAAAAGAACTACCACGAGTATATCGAGTGTCAACCCAAGAGTCAAGGCCAAAAGCAAATCAGGGCTCCCTATAGAACTTTTGGAGGGTGTAGTGTGTTTTTATTTTTTCACTTTTCATCTCGCGGAGCCCCCCTAGAAATATTACACTGAATGTCTTGACGTAATTTGCCGAATGCTCGTAACGTATTGATTTCATTGAATCCTTACGGCATTACGTCTATTACGCCAAATCTCACAAAAATAAAAAAAAAAACATACCTTACCCCTAAAAGGTCTATAGCACTTAAACCTTAGTATTACTTTTTGATCCATTTTCACCCTTTTTGACCCTCGGTCCGCGGTCCCCGCCCCCTCCCCCAACAACCACTGTACATTTAAACAGCCCCACACTAAAACCCCAAAACCTAGGGAAAACCCCTAGGAAATAGTACATTCAACGTAATTGACCTAACTAGATAAAAGCATGATAATAACCACGTCTACTTAGACAAACACCATTAACAAAGAAAGGATAGTGATATGACTAAAAAGACGGACGCTCCGGATAAAGACATCGAACAAATCATGGACGATGCGCAGACTTTGCTTAACTTCTGTGGAAATACCTATGTCAAACCTGCTGACGCGTGGTTCGCGTGCCTTGTCTCTTCAGCCATTTTGACTGCAGAATTAAGTGTGCCCTTGGAGAAGTTTTTGGAGGGCTTTGAGCACGCATACAACGATGCGATGAAGGCCAAGAATGCAATGAAGGGACCAACTTATGATCACTAATGCGCATGAATTTATCTCTGCAAGCAGCACAAACGGGCGCGTAACGCCTTTTAACACTGGCAAGGTACAAATAGGGCTGCTGTATCAGCCAAAGCCTCCTGAGATGACATCGTCTGAGGAGCTTGTGCAGGCAGCTTTGATGGGATGGTCCTCGATCCATCGTCCTGTGCCCTTGTGGCCTGTGACGTTGGGGTCGTTGGTTGTGGGTTTTCTAATAATTTTGACTGTGGGGTGATGTATGTACGAATTCTTGTACGAATGTGATGAGTTGGGGTTAGGCCTCAAGTGCTTTTTTGAGTATGAGCCTGCTGAGGTTGGCTCTGTGGAGCCCATGTCTGGTTTGAAGTTGGAGCCGGACTATCCGGAGGTATGGACCTTGGTGTCGGTGTTCTTGCCTAACAGTTCTGTTGACTTGAGTGGGGTTTTGCATCCGGATGTGATTTTTCGCATTGAGCAGGACGCACCTATTTATTTTGAAGAAATGAGGAACGTAATATGACTGAGCAAAGAGAATTAGAACTGCTGCGGCCCTATGTTGCGGCATGCGGTGAGTTTGTTACCAAGAACGCGGAACTGGAAAAGCATTTGAAGGCAATAGATCGTCTGCTGCTTGAAGTGCTGATGGGGGATATCGATCCCATGCAGGCCATGATCAATCGTCAGAAGATAAAGGATGAGTATGAGCAACCTTGACGACTACAAACCGCAAGTGGACCGGCCTAATTGCCATAAGTGCGTGAATCATGATCCTTTGCCCATGACGCATCACATCCAGTGCTTGGAGCCCAAGGCTTTGATCTCTGGCAATGCTCGTGCAGCGCAGAAGGGTTGGTTCCATTGGCCGTGGAACTTTGACCCTATCTGGTTGGAAGAGTGCAATAAGTATGAGGAGCCTGAAAAATGACTGATGACGATGACATTCAAAACTACGTCCGCCCGTGGAAAGGGCTGACGGAGGAAGAGCGTAAAGAGATTTGGAATGTGGGTGAAAAAAAAGACCAAGCTTGGCGTGCTCTTTTGATTCAAACAATCCGAGACGTAGAAACTAAGTTGAAGGAGCGCAATACATGACCACATACAAAGAACTGGGTGAGTTGATGCGCAATTTACCGACTGATGAAACATGGCTGCCGCTGTTTTTGGGGCGACTTAAAGAGAAAGATCCTGAGATCTACCGACGCATGATGGAACAGGCAGAAGCAAAGTTGAAGGAGAATAAATGAAAAACTTAAGTTTTTTCGAAAAGGCCATGGGTTGGCGTAAGCGCCAGATGGTTGAAGCGCAGTTAGACAGGAACGAGGTCAGTGAAAAGATTCGTAACTTGGTCCTTGAAGAGGTGGCCAAGGAAATCGAGAAGATGAAGGCTTTTGGACCTGACACGATAAGTAGTTTTACGGTGCATATCAGGAATATGAAACGTGAACTCTATTAAACGCAAGGTGGCTATTCTTTGCCCGTCTTATGATGGCAAGGTTGTTTGTGACTTTACAGTCACGATGGCTGTGATCTTTCAGCGTGCTGCGGTGGAAAGGCCTGACTTGGAGTTGAATCTTAACTTCTGGATGGGTGAGGCGCTGCTGCAAAAGGCTAGAAGCAATCTGTTTGGGGAAGCCTATGACGCGGGGGTGGACGATATTGTTTTCATTGATTCGGACCAGTCCTTTGATGCACAGGCTTTCTTTGATTTGATTGACCATCCCGTGGATGTTGTGGGTGTCCCTGTTCCGATGAAGGTGGACGAGGAGCGATACAACTTGCGTCCTGAAGATCCTTGGAAGCATAGATGGAACCCGTATGTGAATTTGTTAGAGGTCGAGTGCATTGGCACTGGATTCTTGCGCCTTTCTCGTGCGGCCATGACGGCTGTTTGGGAGCAATCGACGCCTTACTTTGAGGACAAGCCTCGGCGCTTGATCTGTGATCTACAGATCATTGATGGGGGATTGATTTCGGAGGATGTGCAGCTTTGCAAGAAGCTAACGGATGCGGGGTTCAAGATCTTTGTTGATGTGGCTTACACGTGCGATCACTTCGGAGTGAGAAAATACCAAGGGGATTACCAAGAGTTTTTAAGAAAGAAAATGGAAGATGCCAAGACCAAAACCACCGGAGCCACTGCTAGGAAGACAAGTGAGGATGTCTGATAGACAGTGGATGATTTTAAACCAGTTAGGCGGAGCGGAATGGCTTCGCAATTTGTTAGATAAAAAGGCACCAATGCCTAAGAAATATTATGACGTATTCACAAAATCAAAAGAAGCTGCAGTCCCAAGAGCCACAAAAAGCTTTGAGTCAAGAGGAGTTGATGGCGTGGTGGCCATTCACGAGACTAGACCCAAAGATGTTTCCTAAACCAACCCAACGCGAGCAATCGCAATATGAAGAAAGTCCAATATGAAACGTAAAAATACAAAAACTGCAAAAGCTCGCTCATTTATGCAGAGTAATCCTGCCGCCTCGGTCAACGAGGTAGCAAATCGCTTCGGTTTAACCAAGCAATCCATTTATGTCTTGCGTAACACGATGAAGAAGGCGGGAGTTAATTTCCCTAAGAGGTCCGAGCAGTTAGCCACGCTTGCTCCGGCACCACTGGAAATTGAGATGTATGAAGACGAGGTAGACTCAACCCTTGACGCTCGGGCCGTGGAGTACGGCAAGTTTATCGAGGGCGCTGAAGTCATTCAGATGCTAAAACGTGTTGTACAGAATGCTTTGAACAATCGTGACAAGACGTTGGCACATGATCAGGCCGAATCTCTGGACATGATCTTGCACAAGGTTGGCCGCATCATCAACGGCAATCCTGATGTGATTGACCACTGGCTAGATATTGCCGGCTATGCCCAGTTGGTAGCGGACCGCCTAAACGGCCGCATTCGCTAATTATTTGGCCTCACCCCAGCTCGGTCCGACTTCAACATCGCACCGACTGGGGATTTGCATATTCACGCACGTTGCCATAATCTCTGCTGCACGCTGCGCTTCTTCTTTTGTCTTGACGCTTAATGCCAGTTCATCGTGAACCTGCAGCATGGGCATAATCCCCTCCCGAGCTAACGCCACCATTGCTGCCTTTGTCTGGTCGGCGGCTGACCCTTGGATAAGACGGTTCAAACCTTTGTAGGTGCCTGCGCGCTTGATCCGTTGGCCGTATTCAATGACTGCTTGCTCACGGGGAAGGGCTTTGTTCACGCCCCACTCCATCGGCTCCCAAAGTGGGAACCGGCACTTGCGGCCGAGAAGGGTGCGAATGGATCCGTTGGATGCAGGATGCTCGATCCGTTTCATGACGGCGTTGACTGTGCCTTTTAGGAACGGAACATTTTGATGGAACTTATCAATAAGTTCCGACGCTTCCGTAACGTTCAAATCCAGTTGTGCTGCCAGTTTGTTCTTGCCCATGCCATACATCAGGCCAAGGCCAATGGTCTTGGCAGCTTTCCTGTTAATGCCTGCCATCTCGGCAACCATCTGGTGAAAGTCGGTGTTGGGGTTCTCTTTGTAAGCAGAAACCATGGTATCGGCTCCGGGCAAATCAAGGAGCGAAGCGTAGTGGACCAAGAGGCGTGGCTCCTGTGAGGAGAAGTCATTTGAGGCCCACATCTCGCCGTCTTCTGGAAGAAACAGGCCGCGGACCATGGGCCCGATAATCTCGTGGCGGGCAGGGACTTGCTGCAAGTTGGGATTGGCCATGGACAGGCGGCCGGTGACGGTGCCGCCATCATCTGAGCGCATCTGGTTGACGTGCGGGTGGATACGGCCGGTCTTTTCACTGAAGTGAAGGTATGGCTGCAGGAAGGTGCTATGCGTTTTATTGGTCTCGCGCGCCTCGATGATCATCTTGGATAAGGGATGCTCATGGTTTTCTAAGAAGACCTTGGTAAAGCTTGGAAGGCCGTTGTCTGTTTTGCTGTATTGAATGCCAAGGCGATCAAAGGCTGCAGCAATTGATTGAGCAGCCCAGATATCAATTTTGATGCCGGCCTGCTCTTTCATTTCTTTAAGCAATTCGTTTTCACGAACAACCATTTTGTCAATCAAAAGAGAGCACTTGTTGCGGTCAAACCGGATCCCGCGGGAGGTCATGTGGTGCAGGACAGGGAAGGCTTCTGTTTCAAGGTTGAAGATGGATTCCACTTCATCCTGACGCATGCGAATCTTGAATGCTTGCCAAAGTTTCAGTGTGAGCGCTGCATCCTGCTCAGCGTACTCTCCCACATACATGGCGGGTAGTTTCCAAAGTTCTTTTTTCGGATGGACTCCGAAGTCTGCAGCGGCTTGTTTGAGCCCTTGCTCGGACTTGGCTTCTTGGAGGTAGTCGAATCCCAAGGCGTTGAGAGAATAGCTGAAACGGTTCTCGTCAAGAATTGGGGCAGCGAGCATGGTATCAACGATCCGTCCGTTGACCTTAAAACCACTTGCTTGTAGCCACCCCAAGTCATAGGCGGCGTTATGCATAATCTTATCGGAAGGGTAAGCCAGTACGTCCGCAAGCCATCGTTCCACTCGTTTTTTGTCGAGATTTCCACCACCATGATGCGCCACCGGAAAATATCCAGACCATCCATCGACGGCAAGGGCGTAGCCGACAACGAAACCGTCGTTCCTAGCCCATCCCGGGCCCATGGATTCCAAGTTGGGGTCGCATGTTTCAAGGTCAATTGCAATCTCTTTCGCTGTTGAAAGGTTTGGAAACACTTCCGGAGCCACCCATTCTGTTGGGGTGGGGAAAAGGGGAACTGTTTTCATATTTTGAAGCCTTTTTCAATATGTTTGGGTAAAACTAAATGCAAGGTCTTTTTTGCGCGGGTTATTCCCACATAAAAGAGTCGGTGAACGTTATCCCCGTTAGTTGCGTACTCTTTTGCAAACTTAGGGCTGAGGTCCATGAGCAGCAGCACATTATCCGCCTCCCCACCCTTGGCTCCGTGGATCGTGGACAGTTTGATCCGGCCCATGGTTGAAAGCTTTGTTCCGCGGCGCAGAACTGCGGTCAGGTAATCCCGCTTGTCTTCGCTGATGCGCGACAGGGATTGGTGCCAGATTGCATCGGTCTGCAGACCAAAGCCATTCTGCAGATCTTTAATGCTGTATTCAACCAGCGGGTCACCCTTGAAGGTCCGGTGTCCTCGGGCAATGAACTCCCCACCAATGTACTTGTAAACGTTTTTGATCGCATCGCCATACAGGAACTCCCCTTTGCGCAGCTTTTCCCACGTCTGTACGGCTTTTAAAAGAGGGTGGCTAAGGCTTGGTACCCCTGAGCGCTCAAAAAGGATTCCAGAGGCTCTGAGCCATTCATGTACAGGATTCAAAAGATAGTTGGTGCTGCCCATGATGAGCCATTGGCCGTCATCAATGGGCACGTCCTCAAAGCGGTAGTAGGTCATGACAGCGCCCTCAAAGTCGCGGGGCTTCCATTCCTTTTCTTGGCGCTCATTAATTTGCTGCACAACTTTGTTAGCAAGCTTGTGAACGATAGCGGGGACGCGGTAGGACTGATCAAGAACGGTGATCTGGCCCTCAAATGACAGGAAGCTCTTGACATCTGCACCGGCCCACGTAAATACTGCCTGATCGTCGTCTCCGGCAAGGAATACCCGTTTCGATTTTTTAGCGAGGGATTCGACAAGCTGCCATTGCAGACGGGACAAATCCTGTGCTTCGTCAACAATCAGCACTTCAAGGGAAGGCAGGCGCTCAGGCTGCACCACAATCATTTCCAAAAGATCGGTGAAATCCAGTAGCTCTTTGCTACGTTTGTAGTGCCGATACGATCTTTCAACAAACTCAAAGTGATGCCATTCGATGTCGAGGCCGCACTGGTTGTAGTGCTCGCGAAGGTCTGAGCCGCGGATGCGGGCTAAGTTGATTTCGTTGAGGATGGGGTTGTCGGCCTTGGCCATGTCCACATCATCTTCTTGGACCACGTTCAATTGAATGCCGGCCTGTGCAGCAAACTCTCGGTAATGCTCTGGCTTCATCATGTAGTCCACCTTGACGGCAAGGCAGTGGAAAGCCAAGCTATGCAGGGTTCGGAAATAGGGGAAGTCAGTGCGCGCATTGAGCGCGGGGAACTTGGCAATCGCGCGGTCCTTGGCCTCTGTTGCAGCTTTCTTGGTGAAAGAGAAGTAGCCAATTTGCATTGGCGACAGATCGGACGCCAACTCGCGGTCAACTACGTTTAGAAGGTATGTCGTTTTACCGGAGCCGGGCGGGCCAAAGACCTTGCGGATATTTGTCATGGTTCCTCACGCACTAAAACTTCAGCGTGGGTTTCAATCCATACGTGAGCGCCACAGGACAAGGCCTTGTCTGGGCTGTAGACAACTTTAGAAGGGCCAACAATTTCTACGCTGTGCGCATATCTGTTGTCCTTGTATGTTTTAACAGTCAGCACAGGATCATTGGTCCCGTTTTTCTTGTTGGCTTTTACAACGTGTTGGTTGACATGAATGATTGTTTTCATAAGTCATACTCCTCATCCCACAGGTCGTCGGGCCACACAAGGATAGGGGAATCGGGGCCCATGTAAGCGCCCTCGATATTGAACTCAATGTATTCGCGCGCTTCGTCAGCTTCCATGTTGTCGCGCTCCATAAGCGTTGTGCGAATGGCTTCTGCGTCGTATACCAAAACATAAATGCGTGTGCCGTTGCCCCAGACAAGTGCAGGGCCGAGAACGGCATCGTCGTGTCCATCAATTTTTAACATCAGAATGGGCTCCCTATGGTGCGTTTGGTTTGTGATTCAAAAGGTGCATCCTGTTTCTGAAAGCGCGGAATACGCCAGCAGCGCACAGTACGGCCTTTAAGGAATAGCGGGATGGGCTCTCCACCCATATCGCGAAGGCGCTGAGCCATCTTCGGAGCCGTCAGGCCAATGAAGTTGTTACGCTTCAGGTGTGCTTCGAGGTCCTTGATCCGGAAGTAGGTTTTCGCTTCATCGATATCCGTCCATGGGCGGCCCATGAGCATCTCTTCGCGATCCATTGCTTCTTGCATGTGCGTTGTGAATTCTTCAAGCAGATCCATGAAGCGGCCAGTGATGCTTGTGTCCTCTGGTGCGTCGGTGATTTGCTCTGTCTCCACCATCTCTTTGAGAAGGGCGTTGAGCATCTGTTCCCAATCTTGCTTGCGCAAAGTGGGAGGCAAGACGTTTAGTTTTTCTAAACAAGCTTTTTGGAAAGCCACTTGCGTGAAGAGGCTCTCGGTATCGAGTTCTACTCTGCGGCCATTGACATCCAAGAACCACAGAGGTGGCTCACTGGCGTACTTGGACAGGGCTGCTATCTGAGGCGCATCAGGACCATTGGTTCCGATGCCAAATTTACGTGATCGACATAGGCCCGAGTTGCAAAAGCTATTGAGCGGCGCGTCTTTGCACTTATAAAGGTATTCTTTCTTGCCAACTTGTTTAACAAGAATTTGGACTTCATTGTTAGGCAGGGGCGGGGATACGTATTTGAAGTTGTATTCGACCATCTTGTCTTCCCAAGCAGCGGGGAATGCGCGCTTAAGAAAGACTCCAATGTTGAATAGTCCATTATTACGGGTGCCCTCGGGAAAGCCTTGGGCGCACAAAGCTTGTAGGCAAGGCGGACCATCTTTGACGGGACTCTCCGCTTGCTTCGGCGGCTCTGGAACAATGAGCGGCAACTCTTGGACGGCCGCTTCATAGAGTTCATAGAACTCTTCAAGTGTGGCTGCGGACCCGTCGGCATTGAATGCATACCGCGTCCCGTTGTCGCCCCCGAAGTACGGTAAGTTGAGAAAGTTTCCGGTGTCGCCTCGTTCAACCAAGATCTCTGATTGCTTAGGAAAAATCTCACGGCCCGCTTCACCGAGGAGAGCTGCCGCATTTTTGAGATATTCTTGGAATTCCCGAGCCGGAGCCGGCTCCCTAGAAAATAAGAAGACATGTGCTCCTCCAGATTTACTACGGCAGACAACCATTGGCAGCTTTAGCTGCGCAACCTTTTCCACCAAGCCTTTATGGTCCAAAGGGTACTGGTCAATATCGATGCAGCCCCAAATACAAGTGTTATCGGCACGAATAGGAATAATGCCAAGGGAAGGGTCAACACCATCAAGATGTTGTACCCATAGGTCATCGGTTGGTGGTTTTCTAACCACCGTGGCTTGTCCTGCTTGCTTGCCATCACCGCGCTCCTTGTTTATACGGTAGGTTCCGTAAGCTATATCCAGACCGCTGAATATCGCTTTGAATTTTGTTATATCGGTCATGCTTCACTCTATAAAGGTGGGGGTACCGGAATGACAAGTCGTCTGCAAGCTTTCTAAAAAGCATACCTTGTCAAACTTTCCCCCCGGTAATCAGAACGGGACGTCGTTAGCGTTTGGTGCGCTCTCGTGCTCGTGCTTAACCTTTACTTCGCCTGAACCAACAGAAGCAGAGAAGGACTTGGCAGCCTTGTATGCATTCATGTCTTCAACGGGACCAATCTTCTCCACTTCCCAACCAAACCATTTGCCCTTGTCATTAGACTCGGCCTGTGTCGTCAGGCGATACACCTGTGAGTACATCGGAGGAGTGAAGGGGCCGTTGGCTCCCATCATCTTTGTGGACATCATCATGCTGTTCCACTTGCGCGACTTCTTCAGTTGCGTTGACTTCATGGTAATCAATGCAGGCTCAGGAATACCAGAGTCGCCAATGATCATCACGTAGTGGTTTGCAGTGTTCTCGATGTAGTTGCCGTTATCGAGATAGTCCTTGTTGTCGCCCGGTTCGCGGTGCGTGCGGCTTAGGATGTCAGACGTGGCGGGATAGATATTCATTGGCGCGCCAGAGCCTGAACCACGTGGAGCCCACTCAATGTACTGACGTACATAAGCGACTGGCAACACGGTGATGCCTTTTTTGCCGTCATACAACTGACCCGTGACGCTGTTGAGGATCATGCCGGGCAAAGCGCCGTCGATCTCACCTACTTCAGGGCTTGTATTTGTTAAAAGCTTTAAGAAGGGCAGGGCAAAATCGTCCTGACTCATGTTCTCAAAACCACTTTGAGCGTCCTGCTCAAAGTCACCTGCCAATGCCAATGCGTTGGTCTCTTTTACTGCTACTTCGTTCTTAGCCATTTTAATTTCCTTAGATCATGCTGATTTGATAGTTGCTTTTTGGCCCACGTATGCGCCAAATAGCTCGGTTGGGAACTCGTTGCCGCGTTCCACTTGCTCTCGAACCCAAGCTTTCAAGGTCTGGGGCTCGATTTTCTGCGCTTGCTCAACTGGATAGTTTTTCTCGCGCAGATCGCTCAGTAATGTGTCGCACAGTTGGTCTTCACCACGACCAAAACGTACTGACACAGTGTTCTTAATGATGTCGTCAAAGCCATGCTCACGCAGCCACTCATAGGCTTGAGCGCGCTTTTCTTCCTTGATGCTTGCGCTGTAGAAAGGCTTGATGTCGATCTGACTGCCATCAGCCATCTTGAACGATTTCATGCCAAGCTCATCAAGCATCGCAGGGATCGTATCTTCTAGAAGCTTGCGCTGCTGCTCTTTACGTTCCTTGAGGACGTCTTCGATGTCATCAATCTCTTTTTCCAATTCCTTGGCACGTTTAGCCAAAGCACCAACTGAGGACAGGTCCTCGTTCTTGACTTGAAGCGCGCCTGCGTCTTCTTCAAAAATGCTAACGTTACTCATCTCTTTCTCCATTCTCTGTGATATCAATTTTAACTGGGATATACATCTTCTCACGACGGTCCCACTTTAAAACACTAAAACGGCCTGAGTTGTATGCTGCAGCAATTGCGCATGCAAGCCCGATGGCCACTGGGTCTCCGGCTAACAGCAGAAAGTCACGATCAGAAAAGTTGCGAAGCTTGCGCTTTAGCAGCCTGACTGTCGGTACTGTAGAAAATGCAATCTGGACATTTGACGGCAGTAACACCGTTGGGTCTCCAAATTTCATTGCCCCTGCAATATCATGATTTGGCATCTCTTGTACGACGTACACCAGAGGGAAATGCTCATTAGTTGTTGACATGTTTTACGCTATCCTTTCTTTAAACGTGCATTTAGTGTACACTATGTTTTGGGTGTGTCAACACCTTTTTAAAAAGAAAGTGAGAAAGATATGGATTATTTTTTAAACCAGTACCCGTTCAAGAACAAACCGTTCGTCCACCAAGCTGCATTTCTGCAGCGCTTCTGGGAGGACAGAGAAGTTGCATTGTTTGCAGAGATGGGTACGGGCAAGAGCTTTATGCTCATCAACAACGCAGCCATGCTATACGACAAGGGCAAGATCAACTCTATGCTTATCGTAGCGCCAAAAGGGGTATATCGCAATTGGTATACATCCGAATTGCCAAAGCATATGCCTGATCACGTTCCCACAACAGTGGCTTGCTGGTCGCCTACGCCGCGTAAAGCGGAGCGCGAAGAGATGGACAAGATGATGAATGCAGTGGACACCATGCGCATTCTGATCATGAACATTGAAGCGTTCAGCACAGAGAAGGGTGTAGCCCATGCGCGCACGTTCCTCAGAGTGACAAATGCATTCATGGCAGTCGATGAAAGCACAACCATCAAGACGCCATCAGCCAAGCGCACCAAGAGCATTATCAAGGTGGCCCGTGATGCGCGGTACAGGCGTATTGCAACAGGCTCCCCTGTCACTAAGTCACCGCTTGATCTGTACAGCCAGTGCGAGTTCCTCGGGCCGGAATGCTTGAATAGCTACAGCTACTACGCATTCCAAGCACGCTACGCCATTCTGGTGGAGCGCAAGATGCCGACACATACGTTCAAACAGATTGTGGGCTACAGACACTTGGATGAGTTGCAGCAAAAGCTCAACCGCTTCTCATTTCGCGTGACCAAGGATGAATGCTTGGACCTGCCTGACAAGGTGTTTGTGCGTCGTGAGATTGAACTCACTAAGGAGCAGACAACGTACTACAACCAGATGAAGCTGATGGCGCTTGCTCTGATTGATGGCAACCTGATGTCTACCAACAACGCGCTGACTCAGATCATGCGGCTGCACCAGATTTGCTGTGGCCACGTGAAGTTTGATAATGGGGAGCAGATTGATATCCCAAATAATCGTGTGAACGAATTGATTGCTACGCTTGCAGAATGTAGTGGGAAAGTAATCATTTGGGCCAACTATCGGCGCGACATAGAAAACATCCGGCTGGCCATTCAAAAAGAATATGGCATGACTTCTGTAGCTACATACTACGGCGACACCGAAGCCGAAGATCGCCAAGAGATCGTGACCCAGTTTCAGGACCCCAACTCTGACTTGCGTTTCTTTGTTGGCAATCCAAGCACAGGCGGCTACGGCATTACCTTGACAGAGGCAAAGACTGTGATTTACTACAGCAACAGCTTTGACTTGGAAAAGCGCCTGCAGTCAGAGGATAGAGCGCACCGTATCGGACAGACAGACAAGGTGACCTACATCGACTTTGTATCGCCCAACACCGTGGATGAACACATCGTCAAAGCGCTGCGTAACAAAATCAATATCGCAAGCGCTGTGCTTGGCGAAGAAATTAAAGAATGGATCAAATGATGCAACTCATACCAATTCGCAAGAAGTACGTCTATCCAAAACTGGTTCGCATTGACTCTGAAGCAGGGCGCACCTACACGTTGGAAGGGCAGCCGGCCGTGCCAAGCGTGACAACAATCCTGTCCGGCACAAAAGATAAATCACACCTCGATGCGTGGGCCGCAAGGGTTGGTCAGGATGAAGCGGAGAAGATCAGAAATGATGCTGCTAATGTGGGAACGCACATGCACAGTGTTGTGGAACGTTTGCTGCTGAACAGGCCGCTGGAGACCCCGCGCACGTGGCTCGCGGTCAAAGGCTATTGGATGGGTTACAAGCTGATTGAAACGTTCATGCCGCATGTGAATGAAGTGTGGGGCACCGAGATACCGCTGTACTACCCAGAGAAGTATGCCGGCACGTCAGACTGCATTGGTGTGTACAAAGATCACTCTGCAATTATTGACTTCAAGCAGACCAACAAGATGAAGCAGCGCAAATGGATTGAGGACTACTTTGTGCAGCTTGCCGCGTATGCCTTGGCGCACGATGTATCGCATGGAACCAAGATTGAGCAAGGGGTGATCATGATGGTTGCTCAGAACGGCGAAACGCAGGAGTTTGTGACCTGTGGCCGTGAGTTTGACAACTACAAGGACATGTGGATGCGCAGGGTTGAGAGCTTCATAAAAAATAGCCCCGAAGCGTGAGCCTCGGGGCTTAAGTCCAACTCAGGCAATCTGCGACTAGCGCGATGTTATTTTGCCCGCGCTGCGCGCATGTTGTCAACTAGATTTGGGTAGGGTCTACCCGCTTTTTTTGCAGCAGCCTTGGCAGATGCTTTCTTAGCGGGGGTCAATGCTTTTGGTTTACCAAGACCTTTTGGCCTTGCCTTATCCCAGACTTCTTTTTTCATTTCAAGTGCCTCAATTTGTAAAGGGTGCTTAGGTACGTTGCAAGTGCATCGTCAATCAGATTTTGAATGGTTGTGTCCTTTTTGTCCACAGCCCCATAACGCAACTCTTCAATATCATCCATTTGCTTTTCCAAGCATTTAATGATGTCATCTTCCTCATCGTACTTAAGATACGGAATCTCAATCAAGCCGTGGCGGCCTTGGTAGGCTTCGGTGATGGTGTCACCGTGATCACCCACAGCAGGATAAAACTCACCTAAAGCACTGTGCTTGGCAAAGCTGCCTGTGCCTGTAGCGGCCAAGTGCGCACGATGAGCCACTTCGCGGCTCAAGAACAGCGTGCCAACTAGTTGTCCAATTAAATTCATGTCGTAACTCCGTTATCGCTGTTGGCCCTGCATCTGGGCTTGGCGTTGCTGCAGCAATCCACTAATCGGGTCATTCGGGAACATCATAGGATACATCAGTTGTGTACTGCCCGGTTGTTTAGGAGCGCCCATGGGGATGCGAGAATTAAAGTCTGTTCCACGTGTGGGCGGAGCAGGCGGCAGGGCCCGCAACATCTGCTGTGCAGAAGTTTTTGGCACAACTGGAAGGTTTTGCATGTCCCCTACAGGAGACTGTCTGCCCTCCAATGTTGCTTGTGTAGCTTCTTGCATCAAACCACCACGCGCCACATCGCCCATGTACTGAGACATAGTGATGCCAATTTTTTGCAATTCTGCTGCTGCTTTTTCTGCCTCTGCTTTTGAGCCAACATTTGTCAAAGCTTTGGCCGCTTCAGGACTTTCTAGCGCACGCGTCATCATGCGGGCATACACATCCTTTTCCAAACTTCCTGCCATCCTCAAACCAAGCGCCAAAGCGCCCGTAGTGGGGTTAATCCGGCCTACAGCGGCTTCGCGCAGCGTGGTGGTACCAAACTGAATACCGAAGCCTAAATAACGCTTTAAAGCCGCATCTGTTGATTCAAAGAGGGGCATTGTTCCCGTGACGTCGGAGAAAGCAAATACACGGCGTTGCAGTTCAGACAGTTTCTTTAAATCCTCTAAATGTCCAGCGTCCTTAAAAAGCACCTTCAATGCTTTTTCGTTAGTATCAATAAACGACTTAAGTGATCCGCCTTTTTCTGAAGCGCCTTGTGCAATGTCAAATACCGAACGGCGCAGTGCGGACAACATTTCTGGGTCTTTTTCCACGCCCCGCACCAGTGTTTGCATGGTGGCTGGGTCCCTCATTGCTAATGCCAACGTTTGTGCAGGATCAGCCCCGGGCCGTGTAGCTTTGGCCAATAGATTGTCTAACTCTGAATCGGTTGCAGCAACGCGGCGTTTATCTATTTCTCCTAAACGGCGAACATAATCATCGGCAAACTTGACTTCGTCTTGCAGTTTCATCTGCACACTGGCAGGAAGTGCTTCAACGATGTTTTTGTTCTTATCCAGCACTTGACGGATTTTCTTAGGATCAACCATGCCTTCAGGGGTAAGAACATTTTTTCCACGAATCCAGTCAATTGCACCGCGTTCAATAATGGAAGCAGTCTGGGGGTTGTTGCCCAATGTGGTTTGAAGTTGACGTAAGTTCTCAGCAGTTTTAAATGCTGTCTTCATCAAGTCTTCGTTAGGCAGCAAAAAGTCACGGCCACCTGCACGTTTAGATGTCAACAACAAAGGCAAGCGCTGCTCAAACCCTGCGTTGTAATCGTCCAACATCATCTTCATGGCATCGTATTCTTGACGTGCCTTAGGGATGGACTTGAGGACAAGGTCTTCAACATCCTTAAACCCTGCGTTACCACGATCTAGCAGTAGCTGCGCATCCGAGATACGCACGCCACGGTTTTCCATTTGAGTGCTGTTAAAACTATTTACAGCATCATGGCGCGCACGTTGTGCTGCTGCCAACAAATCTAAAGCCTCTGGCAGATTTAAATCTAACACAGAGCTGTTTTGCGCAATTAATTGAGAATCGAGTTTGATTTGCTCAGGATTAATGTAAACAGGCTTTCCGTAAATGCCAGTTGCTACAGGTATTTCGTTTTTGCCAACTTCTAATTTAAGTAAATTAGTTTGACGTTGTGCTTCTTGCATTAACTTTGCGCTTTTAGCAGACGAAGGCTCCACTAATAGACGAACGTTTTCTATAAGTTTGGCATATATGTCTTCTGGTATATCCCTGCCGCCGAGCTGCTCGTCAACACGTTGCCTGATTACAGAGTCAAAAGCAGTGTCAAGTGCTTCTTTACGTTTTTGATCGGTAGCCTTGACCATGTTTGCCAAAATACGGATAGGCTCGGGCACCGGGCCGCCTAGCGTTTTTGTGGCACGTGCAGGGTAGTACTTGTTCACCAAAGAACGGGCGGCATCTTCAATATTAAACGCTGGATACTGCGGCAAAGATTTGCCGGCGTTAGGGCCGTCACGGAAACGAGTGTCCGCTAACGTGCCGTCTGGGTTTGTTGCACGCTTCATGCCAAGGCGAGACATGATCTTTTGGCGCATGCCAAAGTCTGCTTCCATGTCAGCCATCAACACACCACGCAACTCGTTGTTGAGTTGGTCAATGTTCTGCGGTCCGAGGCGCTGGGATAGTTCTGCAAGCTCCCCTTCTGTCAAATCTTTTTTGCTCAACACCAAATCGTCAAAAAACTTCTGCCGCTCTGCTTGCGCTGCACGGAAAGCTTCTTGAACGGGCAGGCGTGCCTCAGGAGACATGTTTTCAAACAACTTTTGAAACGCTGAAATATTTTTGTTTTCGCGTTCTATATGTGAAGCTGCAGCTTTAGGATCAAGCTGGCTTAAATTCTCCCGCTGCTTAGCAAGCATGGCAGGGTCCATGGTTTCTTCAACAATGTTGAATTTAAAACCGGCTTGTGCAACGCGAGGGTCTTCTAGCGTTTGCCTAAGTGCTGCCAATGCTTGCTGTGTTTCAGGAGCGTCTAATGAGCCAAATGCTTTTGTCAGCTTTTCCTCAGCCTTGTTCATTACATTTTTAGTGTAAAGATTTACAAAAGGCCATTTATAAGGACCCGGAAGCGTGTCATATATTTCTTTTTGAACGTCCCCAAGTGCAGGGCCCCCCACTTTTCCTGCGGCCCATTTTGCTGCACGTACTGAGGGCATTACGGAGACCGCAGCAGGGATACCCATAAAAGCTGCAGCAGGAAGAAGTTCTTCATACAGCTTTTTATTGGGGTTGCTGTCGTCTACCGATTCCTTAACCGCTTGACGAAGTCCTTCGTAGCCTGCACCAAACGCGACATCAAGAGCGACAGCCGCTGTTGGATTTTTTTGAGCGAATTTAATAGCATCATCTGCAATTCCTTTAAGTATTCCTTTGGCAGGTCCTGCCGCAGAGATAAGAGGTCGGGCAGCAGCAACTGCTGCTATGTAGCCTGTAAAAGGCAATCCCCCTCCTGCGCCTTCGCCAAGGGCTCGGGCAAAACGCTCTTCGATATTCTGAGGAGCACGTTCTGTTCTTCCGCCTAACTTCTCAGGCAAAGATTTGTTAAAAAGACGGGAGAATTGAAAAACTTCATCTTCTCCCATGCCCAGTTGTTTGCCAATGGCGCGCTGTGCGGCATCGGGCAGGGAAAACATGGCGGTTTGAACACCCCATGTCAGTTGATTGAGTTTGTCAAAAGCGTTGGATGGAATTTCTGGGCCGCCCGGAGCGCGCGGTTGGCGCTCGGTGGGAGCGCCCTCGGCACGACCAACAACTTCCCCAGTGCTTAGATCAACCATCTCCCCACGAGCGTTCTCCAGTATAGGCATTGTTATTCCTTTATTAATGAACGCAATTTAGCAGGGGTAAAAGGCTGAAGGACATTGTCAGGGGTTCTTAAAAACACTACGGCTTTCGGATCCTGTACTGTGCCTACAGTTTTTGCAAGGAAGTTATACATCCGATTAGCTTCTGCTGGATCGCTGCTGATCACAAATGGACTGTTCTTAGTTCCTAGCGCAGGAGCTTTCATTACCCGCTCTGTGCCATCATACCCGGCCTCAGTGATGTACACGTGTCGATCATTTAAAAGGCTTGTTCTAAGTGACTGGAACTCTTGCAACATGACTTCAGGATCTGAGAAAAATTTTGCAGAAAGCGTGGGCAATATGTCGCGCGCCCACTGCTGTGTCTGCACTGATTCTCTGCCGCCGCCACCGCCTTCGCTGGCCAACTGCTTGCTCAAATTACTCAATACCTTATCGATACGTGCTTTTTTGTCTGCTGTTTCCAATGAAGGGCTCAACGGTGTTACAGGAACAATCAACTTGTTATAGGTGTCCTTGAAGAAAGAAGTTGGACCGTAGATGCCTGCAATATCATCCAGAACACTATCAATTGCAGATAATGAACGATCTATTCGTTGGATGCCTTTCAACACATCAGGTAACGCATCCTTGTCCACCACCATGGTTGGCGCAGGGCCGCGTTCCGTGACATATGGGTTAGTCGCCTCATTGAGATTAAAACGGCTATTGCGCACTGCTCTAACCGTTGGGCTGTCCTCATTAAGCTTCATGCCCAAGTAATTGCCTTTCTTGTCCTCAAGAACAAGGCGTCCACCGCCGCCATCCTTTTGAATGACTTGTCCATTTTCAAGATCGCTCTTGAGAATCAACTCTTTTGCCCTGTTCATGGCTTTGTTGTTATCAACAGTCAACTGTTGGATGTACTTGTCTTCTTCCTGAACAGTGGAGAAGGCCTGTGACAGAGCCGCAGTCTTGATCTTAAGTTCGCGGTCCTTGGCCTGTGCATTAAGCGCCATGAGGCCTCTGGGAATTCCCGCAGAAGCTTCTCCAACAGCCATTGCAAAGGTAGGCTGACGGCTAGATGCTAATTTAAAGCCGGCATCCGCCAACAACAATAATGCGTTGGTCTTGATGTCTTCTTTGTTGTCGCCCAAGATTTCTTGGAACAACGGAGACATGTTTTCATATTCCGCTCTAGTCCGCTCAGCACGGGTCTTTTGTTTGACGCTTCCTTTAAGTTCACGCTCATTAAACAGTTTCATCTTTTGGTCAATGAAAGTGCCTAACGGATCAGTATCAACTTTGGCAGGCGCGGCTAATTGGCGCTCATCAATTGCTGCTTGCTCTGCTTCTGTTGTAGCAGCCGGTGCTACAGGAGGCGGTGTCGCTTGTTGAGTACGAGAAGGCGAAGGCATCTGATCAATTGCCGCCAGTTGTGCCATCTTGTCATTGTAAGAAGCCACTTGTTCAGGAGTCATGTTCTCGTTAGACGAACCTTTCATGAAAGGCAACGCCATCAACGATCCTGCGCCAAGGCCTAAAGCAGGAGACATGCGGGACAAAGCTTCTGCCACGCGTGGGTATTCCCGCGCTGCACCTTGTATGCCCGTCCTCAAGCCTTCAGTAAACGTAGGACTCATCAAAGGACCCATCGTTGTGTAGGGCGCAAGCCTTGTACCAACGCCTTCAACAATCGTACCGGCAGGCCCTTGGACCAAGGTCTCTCGTCCTTGCACAGACAAAGGCATAGGAGGGCTACCGCCCGTAACGCGCTGAACCGTAGGCTGAGCGCGCATCATCAAATTGCCCATGTATTGATTTACAGCAGGCCCGTATTGGGCTGCTTTGTCACCCATGAACTGAGCAGCACGTGTGAATGGCGTAATAAATGCACCTGCAGCCGCCGTTATTGGAGGCATGCCATCAGGAGTGGGCGGAGCCTGCTCAGCCCCGCCCTGTGGAAAAGGGCCAGCGCCCTCCATTCCGGGGGGCATTCCTTCTGGTGGCATACCGCCTTGTGGAGGCATCATTGGAGGGGGAGCCATTTGTTGGCCCTGTGGCAGCGCACCGATACCGCCTTGAGGAGCAGCCAGTTGTGCCTGCAACAAAGCAAGAACTTCTGGTGGTGTTTCCATGGCGGCTTCTTCGCCAACCATTTGAGCTAACTCTTGCACACGTGCATTGGTAGAACGCATGTCACCGCGCAGTGTGTTCATCAAGATTTCAGGATTTTGAGGCGTGCGCGCCATCTGAGGCATATCGCTTTCGGGCTCCTCGGGCATTTCGTCTTCAGACATCTCGTCTTCAAACCCAGCCATGATGCCGCTGTTACGTGACTCTTTTGACAGAGGCATCGCAAACATGGCGCGCTTCAAAATCTCATTCTTCATGATGTGTCCTTAAAACAGTCCACCAGCGGTTTTTGCTGCCGCTGCTGTAGACAAAATACCTGTGCCTAAACCAGCGATTTGCTGGAATGGGCTTGGAGTGGGGGCAGCGGCAGTTGTAACGCCCATCTGAGTAGAAGGAGCGCCTTTGTAAATGTCGGACAAGAAGCCCAACTGCTGATAAGGCTGCATGTTCTGCTGCAACTGATTTTGACGCTGCGCATCCAATTCGCCCTGTGTCTGCTTTTGCTGCATTGCACCCAAGTTGTACAAGAAATTGACGTCCTGTTGGCCCATACCCTGTGCTGATTGACCCAATGCTGCAGCCTGTGTGCCCAAATTGCCCTGTTGCATGCCCAACGCGCCAAGACCCTGAGCCATCTGAGCACCCACACCAAATTGTCCCGCGGCCAGAGAGCCAATCCCTTGACCAATATTGCCTAGTTGGTTGTACCCAGCCATCTGGTTTTGCTGTTGCTGCTGTGCAGTAGACAACGCTTGACCATAACCTTGTTGCATTGCATTGGCAATTGCTTGGTTCTGTGTCTGAGCTAAATTGCGGCCCAACTCAGCACGCTGAATACCCTCACGGGTACCACCAAAAGCACCTGCTTTTGTAGCCTGTGCTTGCAAACCTTGACCCTGAATCTGCGCTTGACGATTCATTTCGTCTAACTGCTGCTGCAGCGCAATATTCATGTACGGGTTCATGTACTGGGCAATCTGTGCTTGCCCAATAGGTTGTGCCGCGCCTAAAGTCCCTTGAGCCGCGAGCCCTGCTAAACCCTGCGCTGCACCAAACTGATTGCGGGTGTCCGCACCACGTAAAACATCAACAGCCGCACCGGTGGTCTGTTGACCACCAACTAGCTGCCGAGCAGCATTTGATAGATACGGCTGGTATGCACCAATGCCTGCTTCCCCACCGCGGATAGCGTCCATCTGATTTTGGGTCATGCCCGCAATCTGATAGTTTGGAGTCAGGAAATTACCCTGCTGAGCAGCAAGGTTGGTTGCGTCTACTTGAGCCTTGGCGCTTTGTAATAGCGCCAGCTTTTGGGCTTCAATCTCCGGGGCTTCCCGGACTATTTGTTCTTGGGTAGAAATTGATGCGTCTGCCATGAATTAACCTCGTGCTGCGTTTTGTTCAAGTTGATGCATTAACGCATACATGCGTTTTGCGCCTGCGCGTCTGTCGCCTTTGCCAGCGCCGCGAACGGCTTTGGCAGTCATTACGAATTCGCCGTCAGACAGCATTGCAGGGATTGAATCAGAGGTCGCGGTCCCCGGGCCATCAATTTGACCAGTCTTCCTAGGATAACCGCCCTGAGCCAATCCTGCAATACCACCCATGTTCATTAATTTAACTCCGGGGGCCTGATTCGCAAAAGGCGAGTAAGCATCGGTATAGCCTGTGACACCATAAGTACTAGGTTGGCCGGCAAGAACACTTAAAGGTGTCCCTGCGTTACCCATTTGTAGATTAGGCATGCGTTGTTGAATATCCGTTCTGTTAAACGAAACGTTTGGCAACGTTGCTGCAGCAGGCGTTACAGGAAGCACCGGTGTAACAGGCGTTGCTGTACGGGTGCTGAACTCGCCCAAAGGACCAGTAGGTGACATCAACTGTGTAATGCCTCCCGTGTTGTTGAAGGGCTGCGTAACTGTTGTCGTAGGTGCAGTAGCGCCCAAAATACCTGCATTTTTAGCCGCATAGTAACGGTTTTGAATCTCTGGAACGCCTGCGTTTATGGCATACGCAACTTGGCGGGGATCGTATCCTTGTTTATCCATGAATTGCTGCATCGTTGCATCAGAGGCACTTGGACCTGCTGCTTGCAGATCGCCTTGAATGGCACGAGATGTAGCATCTGTTGGAAGGCCGGCAGGACGTAGTGTGGACGAAGGGACAGTAACGCCCGCAGTGCCTTGAGCAAAGGTCTGTGGGTTGATGAACCAAGGGGCAGAGATGGACGTTAGTGTCCCCGTCCCTGTGCTGGTACTAGTTGAGGTACTGGTTGAAGTTCTACTTGAAGTGTTTGTATTTGTTGTTCTAATAATACTCGTATTGGTGCTTACGCTTATGCCCGTACCCGTACCGGTGCCCGTTCCTGTACTAGTGTTGGTATTGGTGCTGTTTGCAGCATTGACCGCGGCAATCCGGCGGTTAAAATCAGCCAAATTGGCAGTGGTACCAGTAACCCGTGCAATATCATTGATATTCCATTTATTGGCATTCATTGCCGCCACAATTTGCGCATCTGTCAAATTGGTATTGTTAGCAAAATAATTCCAAATGGCTTGGTCTGCAGCAGTACGACCAGTATTTGTTACACCGGTTTCCCCTGTAGCTGTATTAATGACCTGTGATCCACCCTCAATATCTTGAATACTTACTGGGCCTGTAACAGTGCTTGTTGTTGTGCCTCCAATTTGAGGCATTGAAGTGCTGGTTTCACCAGTAACTTGATTAATCCATTGGGTTCCTGCGTCAGTTCCTGTCTCGGTCCACGGTGCAGCAGTCTGATAACGGCTTGCAATGTCTGCAGCAGTCTGTGCATTTGCACCAATAGAACGAGCAAATTGCTCAGGCGTGACTTGAAACTGATCCATTAGGTCAGCAATATAAACGTCCGAGTAGCCTTTGTTGCTATTATCTTTCCACCACTGCGCAACATCCGCATCAGAAACGCCACCATCAGCAAAATGTTGTACTTCACCACCTGTGGCCATACCGGGCGGTTTCATCACAGAACCGCTGTAATATTGAACACCGGGTAAACCCTGAATGTAGAAGCGGCTAGGGTCTTTTTTCAAGAGATCTTGTGCTGATCCGGGACCGCCCATCAAAGTTTTACGCATGCTGGACTCGGGCACTTTAGAGGGGCTGAAGCCACCAAAAGCACCAATTGCGCCAATACCTAAAGCCGTGGCAGGGGCGTAAGAACGCATGAAACCGGGGCCTTCTGTATTAGCGGCTTTTAAAGCATCCGCATAGGTCATTTTCCCTGTGGGATCTGCAGCCAAAAGTGCTTGGGCACGTTCACTAATTTGTCCAGATGTTGGGCCGGGGCTGAGTATTTCCCCTGCGCCTTGTGTAAACTGTTTAAATCCTGTGGAAAAATCACCTTCTGTTCCGGGAAGCATTTGCATGATGCCTTTGCCCGTAGTAGACAAAGACTCTCCTAAGGTAGGAGTGCCATAAGGATTTGTTGGAGTAACCGCTGTGGTTTGAATAGCAGGCGCAATTGTGTTCCCGGTTGCAGCAGTAGTGGCACTGGCAGAAGGCGCGGCAAACGAGTCGGGCATCATGCTTCTGTCAAACTGCACCGCAGGATTGCTGCCAAATGATACTGTACCGGGAGCCCCGGCCCCTGCACCCGTCACAGGGGAAAAGTCAGGGTTAGCCATGGGTACAGGACTACCAAAACTAGCTACTTTTGGTATTTGTGGATTACCAAAAGAAGCATCGACAGGCGGCGCTCCTAGTGGGTTATTGACCATAGCAGCTTCGCGCCCACCAAACGTTGAAACCTTATCTGTTATTAAACTTGGTGATTGTGTTGGTGCCAATCCAGTAGTTTGGCCGCTAGGCGTGATGCTTGGTGGCTGGATACCGGAAGCAGTAGGGGAAATAAAATTGCTGAACTTGTCCAACTGACCTTGGAAGGCTTGCCCAGCCGTTAGTTCTGTTGCCCCTGTAAGAGGAGCACCAGAGAATCCGGCAACAGCCCCTGCCGTTAAACCACCAATTGCACCGGCTTTTAAAGCATCTTTTAAATTACCCCCGCCAACCAATGTGGCACCCGCCGAACCCACAAAGCCGGAAATAGCCAAACCGGCCGCCGTTCCCGCGCCCACTCCCATTGCAGCCGCTGCAGCAGGACCTAAGAAGAAACCAAGCGCCACCGTGGTGACAATACGGCCCACGGTGCTGTTTGCAAAGCTCTTAACAGCATTACCCACCGCCTTAAAGGCATTGCCGATTTCTTTAAACAAGTTAAAGAACTCTGGCAGTCCTGTCTTGGGATTAATCGTGCCGCTACCGCCCTTGCGACGCAGCATGCGTGCTTCAGCAGGGGTGATGTGGGCCAACATGGTGTCGCCATTACGACCATAGTTAGCAATAGCCTTGGAGACAGGTTTTAGTTCAGCAATACCGCCCTTGGCAAACGCTTGCTCACCGCTAGGCGCACCAATCATCTGGTCCACGGCCATGTTCAATGCAGCAAAAAACTGGGGATCAAACTGCTCTGGCAAGATTTCGTCAGGCGCGCCCATCTCTTTGTACTTGGCACGAATCTCGGCGTACTGCTCTGGGTTGGCCAAAATCTCATCAACCATGTTGTTGAGCAAATCAAGCGCCTCTGGAGGCAACTCAATTTGTTCTAACGCAGACCTGAACGCAGCAACTTCTTCAGGGGCCGTCTGTTCCGCACCTGCCAACATCTGGTCGCCAAACTCCTTTGGCGATACAGTTTGACGCATCTGGTCATAAACTGCCATCGTATTGGGGTCAGCAAAGGGATTTGCGCCTGCTTCTTGGGGCATTTCCATTGCGGCTTGAGGTGCTGTGGCCATGTTAATTCCTTGGGGGAAAATGTTTGTTTGATGTTATCATTTTTAGTGCTGCTTAGCCAACTTTCCAATTGACTCCGTCAGAGTAAACAGGCACTTTAATCGCGCCCGCTCCAACAACAGTCGCACCAAATGTCGGGGCTAAAGCATCCGTAACAAAGGACCTAGCGCCGACACCCGAAGTAACCGCACTTGGCAATGTTGCAACCGTGTAATTTGTAGTTGCAGGAATAATTCCAGACACAACCAACTGCGCCAGCAAATTGTCCAGTCGGTTGAAATACAACCGCAAGACGTTGTTTAGCTGGTCAATATACTGACGGCTGTACTCTGGCGTTGCCAATGGCAAACTAGGAGCCGCAATTTTGCTAAGCTCCGTTTCAGACGTGATGATGTAACTCATCGTCTACCATCCTGCCTAATATCAATACGCGTTGCACCAAGCTGCCACGTAGTCCCAAGTTGGTTGGAGCCCACTTTTAAAATCATCTGGCGACCGCGCACACGGGTATAAACTTGACCCGTAAAGCCTTCAGTGATTACATATTGCGCGCCTGACAACTTATCAACGTTTGCCGCAACAGGTGTCCCTGTTCCAGAACCGGAGTTCTGCATAGGGTACAAGGTCATCGTAAGCTGCGGCGTGGGGCTCGCATCAGAGCCGGAGAATGTCAAGTCAGGCAACATCCGCCAAACAAAACCAAAGTTGTTGCCATCGCCAATATCAAACTCAGACGAAGAAATATAAGCATCAATTGCAACAGGCGTGCCTGTCTCATTGTTATCATTTCCGTATTCTTGATTAACAATATTTCCTGTTGTAGCCGTTAATGGGTTTGCAGCAATAGGGTAATCCCTTAGACCAGAATCCAACCATGCTGTTCGTGCCATAGTGCCATAGTACCAAGTGTTCTCAAGGTAGTTATAGACCACATACTTATCCACAGTAGTGCTATTGGCAGAACAATAGAACCACCAGATCTCATTAAAGCCTTCGTTGGTGCTGCCAAACACTTGCTGGTTTTGACCAAGGTTGATGTCTTGGTAAACGTATTTACGCAAGTCACAATTCAATGTATTAATACGGCCATCGTAGGAATAGAACTTGTCCGTTCCCATCCAGTACACCACACCAGACGCTTGGGCCACGGCGTTTTGACCAAGGATCGAGATGTTGTCTCCCAACAACTGAACACCCCACACAAAAGGAGGGCCGAGGTATTGCAGTGAATACACGGTGGAGTCGGTCCAAACCACAATTTCCTGACGAGTCTGGATGGCCGTAATGATCTCTGTGCCGTGAGACAACCGGATACTTCCTGCCTGATTAGTGGCAGTTGGAGACCAATCCACCACCGACTCCTGATCCGACCAGCGAATTAACATGGGGTCTATTGCGTTGGGAGTTGCAGAAAGCGGGTCATTTGTACCAAAACAAAACACAAATCGGCTGACGTCAGATACAAATAAGAAGTTCTGTATCACTGGTACAGCCGAAGCCCCGTCCAAAGATGTTACAGGAACAGCATTTGGAAGTATGTAATGCGTGCCTGATTGCGTTCCAGATGTATTAATTGCTGCTCCGCCGGGTGTCAAAGACAGATTAAATGTTGTACCGCCGGTGCCTTTGACATAGTACGTAGTTCCCACACTTAAGCCTGTAGGCAAGGCAGAAGGGTAGCCCGTGTTAGTCAAAATAACAGGGGTTTTATCTAAAAGACTTACGGTGGATGTTACAACGGCAGGGGAAGCAATTGTCACGGTGAAAGATGCGGGGGCCAAGCCAAACGAAGCATCCCAATAGTACAAAGGACCACCGCGAAAACCAAGAATCAAATCTTCACCAAAGTTGCTCTGGCTCCATAAGCGAAGAGCAGCGGTAGATGTACCACCAAAGCCCCAACTGCCCACGTTCCACGCGCCTGCGCCCCAGCCTGTCAATGGGACTTCTGCGGTCAAGCCCGTGTTAATTTCATAAACGGCTTGGACCGTGGTCCCTCCGCCTGCTGCAACGGTTGAAGTAGCTGCTGCGGCTGCTGTGATGGTGTAAGAATTACCATCAATTAGTGTAATTTGATACTCGTTATTGAGGTCTAGACCACCCACCGTAGCCACATTACTAAACGTGACAAAGTCGCCATTGACTGCGCCATGCGCGGCATGTGTAACAGTTACCGTTGTGCTTAAGTTGGTTGTCTTAAACGGGTTGCTAAGTACTGCAGCAGACCGAATAGGGGTGATGTCGTAGTACTGCCCACCATTTTCAAGGTAAAACTTTAAGTTTGTGCCAACGCCCAGCAAATTAAGATTGGCAAGTGTGATCCAGTTCCACAGTGAACGGCAAGTACCTAAGAAGCTAGACACAGAAATACGCGCCCAGCCACCAATCTTCTCAGGAGTGCCTTGGCGAAAACGTACTTTGTCGGACTGATACCACCCGCCCTCGTTTGTGTAACGAGTATTTTCACGGTTGACGCCCGGCTTTAGAAGAATCTTTTGTAATGGCATCGGTCAATCCAGTAGAGCGCACTCAGCGGTGCGCCGTTTAAGCAAGCCCGGCAATACCTTGCCGCCACCTTTAGTCCAGAGCATCAGTTGTTCCTTTGCCCCTTCCCAATCGTTGGCATTGATTTTCCTCTTTAACGTGGAAGTCTGCAAGCGTCCAACGCCTAAGTTATAACAAAAATCCACAATAGCATTGCACTTACGAACGTCTGTAATCAGGCCCGGGCAGTTACGTAAAACACCGGGCAAGTACGTATGCTCAAGCTCAATCATCAAAAGCGCCCGAGCCGTGGGTTCATCCATCGGTGCGTCTTCTAAAGTCACCTTGCGTTTGTCTGCGTAGTAGGTAGATCCGTAGCCAATCGTAGCCACACCAGCCGGACAAAGGTAGGGCTTGGCCCGATACCCTTCATACCGGCGGCACAGACTGGCGGCTAGTTCTAGGTTCATATACCACGCTTAAGTTTGTAAACAAGCCAATTGATAAACATTTGAATTGTTACGCCCAACATAATTAAGCTAAAGACACGAATCATGCTTGTCCCCTTGCTCGGATTTGCCATGCTAATTCATCGCCAGCCTCTTCAACGCTATCCTCACACACCTTTGCACACGCCTCACGTTCATGCTCTGCTACTAGCTTGGCAAAGTCATCTAATTCAACACAAATATTAAATGACTCCATACCCGCTTCTTTTGCCATGCGAACAATATCTTCTCTAGTCATACGTGCTTCCATGTGCTTCTGCGTCGTATGTCAGAAACCGTTGTTTGGGGTAGATTGTATTTAGCCATCAATTTAGAAAGAGTAAGCGTTTCTGCGCGAACAGCCCTGACTACATCTTCTGTGACTTTTGCTCGCGGATTGTTTTCACCCTTGCGATCATTAAACCGCCCCTTTGCCGCGCAATCTTGCATATTTGTTTTAGGGTTGCCTACAAACAAGTGGGTTGGGTTTACGCACTTTCGGTTGTCACAGGTGTGGCAAAGATGTTGGCCAGACCCCAATAGCGGGCCATTAGTAAACTCCCAAGCCATGCGGTGCGCTCTTTGCATGATGTAACGCCCCGTGCCGTCATTCCTAGGCACTCCAAAGTTACCGTAACCCCGCGTGTCTAATGACGCTTGCCACTCCCAACAGTCGTCTGGATCGCGCTTGTCAACCTTTGACCAGAAGCGCTCCTCCATAGTTCCACGTACATAATTGAATGCTTTTCCCATCACAGTCCTCGTTTAGCTAAAGACCTGTCGATCATCCAATAATTTATAACACCTGTCAAGAGGGCCATGTCATCTGTTCCCCAAGATTTAGAAAGAACTTCAGTCAGCGCTTGACCGTGGTAGTAAGCCAAAACCATTGCCGCAGTCTTAGCGGCCCCGTACATTACCAATAAATAGTAAGTCATTACAGGGCGAACCGATGCCGACAGACTAGCCGCCCAACCCCCAGCCGCCTTGACCATTTCAGCTTGCTGATTGATTGCCGCATTGAACGCATCCATCACACCCACATCCACAGCCGCCTCACGTTGCGCCCCTATTTCAGCTAACTTTTGTTGACCACGTAGCGTTTCCAACTCGCACTGCCGAGCAAACATATTTAACTCGTGTAAACGCTCATTCTTCTTATCAAAATATTTCAAGACTTCAGGGGCAAGGCGAAACACGCCGCCAAGCACTGAACCTATAACACCCCCGCCAAGCAATTCAAACATAGTTAATCCTTACAAGATTTAGATTTCTCATCATTTTGCATGAGTTTGATACCAGACAGGAATCCAATCATGCCGCCTATAAGAGTAGAAAAAGCGGGTGAAATCATCTTGAAAATTTCTGCGTTGTCCACTTCCTTTGCCCACAGACCCAACATAAAGCTGATTACCATTGCCAATACGGAGATACATAGGGTTGTGCTTACCATGAGCGTGACGTACAGCGTCAGCTTGTCCCTCGTGTCCGGTGTGGGCTTGGAGGGAGTTTTGGGTATCGGCTTTCTGGTCATACAAGTTTGTCAATCTCGCGTTTAAGGTTTGTGATGTCAATGTTTACCGTTATCTGCCGCATCCTGTATTCGTAAATCTCATACTCGTACTGGTGAAACTTCTTCACCTGTTGGTCAATCTGCACCTGTAAAGCCCGTTCAGCGTCTAGCCTTTCTACCCGCTTGGCAAACACTTCTGCTTGCACATTGACTTGGGGCTGGACAATCGGATACCACTTGTCGTAGCTGATCTTCATTTCTTCTCTCGCTCAAGTGCATCTTTGTATCCATGAATGACTTTAGTTCTGAGTTCTGCTGAATCCGCCGCGCCAGCCCACTCTGACAAGTTGTTCCACATCACCACATAATCTTGAGATCGACAGTGCTGTGCATTGTTTGTCAGCCACATTGACATCTGCTGATGGCGTTCTGAAGGGTTGTGGATTGTCCAAGCAATTGACCAGAACTCGCGCACATGACAGCCATTCTTGGCTACGGCTCCAACTAGCCCCAACAGCAGTAACAGAATGAGCCAACGCATTTATCACACCAAACTCCATGCAATCATGTACGTGCCAAAGATTATGAAGGCCACTATACAGGCCGCCGCAATGAATGCTTCAGCCCAGTCCCACATGATTAGATAGTCCGGTCAACCCAGTTAGGGTCGTGAGGCCAGTCAGAGAATGTACGAGTATCACCAGTGATTGTGGCTGGCAAGTTACGCAATGCTGTTCTGTATGTTGCCCATGCAGTCTTATCTGCGGTGCTGTCGGCAATCTGCGTCCAGTCACAAGCGGCAAGCAAGCTGTTACGCTGACCACGAATCTGAGCCATTGCGCTATCTTTGGCAGACTGAATTTCTTCTGCGGTCAGTTCAGCTACGGCAACTTTGTACACCCAACCGTTTTCCAATACGGGGTCGCAAGGCACAAGCTTCTGTGTCAGGCGGTCATGATTGCGGTACAGGTTAACTTTAACAAAACCTTGAGCGGCTAACTGCTCGTCTGTGACGGAATCCGTCATACCAAAATACGTGCGGAAGTCGATAATTTCGCCAACCTGTCCGTTTTCTACTTTTGCAATAAACATGAATACTCCTTATGGGCCAATGTTAGAGAATGCCGCAGTTGGCGGTGTGAAGGTTGCCGTGTATCGGGCAAAGCCTTTGGTGATGCGTAGGTCATCTATGTAGCCTGTCCAAGAAGCGTCTGAAGCACCCGCAAAATCTGAAGCAATTGTAATAACTCTAGTTGAGTTGTAAATAGCGGTTGATGATGTGTTAGTAGCAACAAGAACACCATTTATAAACAAATAAAATGATGAGCCATTTCTTGTAGCCGCTATATGTGTCCAAGTATTAAATGAGATTTGAGAAGACGATGTGTAAAACCCGCCAGTTCCGTAACTTCCATTTGCCGTAAAATAAAAACCAAGATACCTGCTTGTATCAACAAAGAATAACCATCCACCACTACCATCACTATTTCGTGCATTACCAATAATAAAATTACTTGAGTTACTTGCTGTTAAGTATGCCCAACATTCAATAGTAAAATTACCAGAACCAAATTGAAGCAAATCTGTGTAGGGTGTTACTAAATAATCACCAGTGCCATCAAACGCCAAAGACCCCGTTCCATACTTCTTAACACTTGTAGAAATCTGTGCGTTACCCACAGTTTCTAAGTTGTTCATCATGGCGTTGTCAAAGATTGCACCATTGGTGTAGTTGGTCAATAGTTGAGTGTTTGTAATTGCGGTAAGTGGCGCAGTAGGTGGCGTAAATGCAGATGTGTAAACAGCAGTTCCGTTGTTTATCCTCATATCGCATAGATAGCCCTGAAAATTAGCAATATTACCATTACCAATGAACCAGTCTGTTGCACCTGCTGTATATACAGTTGGGTCAGCATTTGTTGCTTTTAATACTCCATCAAAATAAACATAAGTTGTTCCGCTTGAACGAACAAATGCAACATGATGCCAAGCATTATCTAAGATTGATGTTGCGTTAACAGTAAATAAAGCAGTTACGTTATAAGAGTTATTCCAACCTAAATTTCCACCAGAGAGTAAAATTGCCCACCCATTTCCAGTACCAGTTGGATTTATAATGTTTTGACCAGATTTAGTTGTGTTCCACCAAAATTCAACTGTAAAATTATTTGAGCCAAAATTAAAGGCAGATGTTGACGGGATAGTCAAATAATCCCCACTACCATCAAAGTACCCTGACCCACCAATCACGCTTGTGGAGTAGGCGGTAGAAGTACCAAATGGGTTGAAGCGTTGAACGCTTGGTGTGCCATTTAATGTAATGACATAGTTGTTTGTGCTGTTATCAACAAATCGGTTACTTTGGCAAGTTAAAAGAGTTGTGCCAGATACTGCTGTTAAAGGTGTAGTGCTTGGCGTAAATGTGCCGCTATACAAAGCACTTGTAACTTCTCGTAAATTAGAAATGTAACCAACAAAATAATTTCCAGCAGTTGCATTCCTAGCAATGGTTCTTATTGTTGATGTGAAATTGTTAGAGTAGCTTGCTGATGAACCAGAGGCAACACCATTGATGTAAATTTGACAAGTTCCTGATGTTCTAACAACCGCAAAATGAGTCCAAGTATTTGCTGTAAATGCACTTGCCGCAGTTGATATTTTTAAACCATTTCCATAAATTTCAATTGTTTGACCATATTGAAAAATACCAAATCCTGTATCTGTATTAGCCGCAGAACGTCCGTCGTAAAGCGCATAATATGTTGCCGATGTGTCTGGCGTATTAAACCAAAATTCAACTGTTACATTGCCTGTACCTAAAGCAGTTGCAGTTGCTAATGATAAATAATCAGAACCGCCACTAGCAAAGTAATTAGACCAATTAGACCCATAAGGCGAGAAAGAACCTTGGGTTGTATTGCCGTTACGGGTAATGGTGAAGTTGTTTGTACTGCTGTCTAAAAATGTATTGTTCTGTGCGCCATTAGTCCCATCGCCGTGTAAGAGCATGGTGACGTAGTTAAACTGCGGGTCGGGCTGTACGCTACCCGCAATAGGCCATTGGTTTAATTTTCTCCAGTAAGCTTGTTGGTCAAGCGTCCAGATACCCGAAGCCGTACTTGTCTCGTATGGGCCAGAAGGCGTGACTGGGGTCTTGCTGATAATACCGCCCGGATACTGCTTAGACATTTGTTACCTCAATCCAAGATGTTGTTGGTTCGTCCCAGCGGTAAAATTTACCCGCCTCAGTTGGCATTGGTGTAGGAGCATTCCACAAGCAAGTTGTTTCGTTTAATGTCCAAGATGGGTATGGCTTGGGCGCAATAAAAGCATCGCGTCCAGCATCGTATGTGTAGCCAATACCAGCATAGTTCTTACGCAATGGTGTACCGCCATTTGCATGAACGCCACCATAGGTGTTGTAGCTGGTGCGCTTGCAGGTCTGACCACGGAATTCGCCGTACCATTGCTCCCAATCAATACCGCCTTCGCCCTCGTCTTTGCCAACAATGACTTCAGTAACGATGTTGTTTATATCTAAAAATGCGTAATGTGCCATGTTTGTTCCTTAGACAGTAACTGTTCCTGTGCCTGCGGTAAACGTATAGATAGTGTTTCCACCGGAAGTTGTTTTGGCGTAAGTTAAACCACCACCAATAGATGTAAGGTCTGGGAAGGTTGATGGGTAAGCAATGATTACGATGCCAGAACCACCATTTGATTGTGTAGAAGAATTTCCATTTCCACCAGCACCACCGCCTGTATTTGCAGTTCCATTTGTGGGCGGTGTAGAGTCTTGACCTCCATTACCACCACCGCCTGCGCCTCCTACGCCAGCAGTAGTTTTCCAGCCATCTAAGGTAAAGATAGAACCGCCACCACCACCGCCAGCATAAGTGACAGATGAGCCAGTAATAGAAGAGGCTACGCCTGTACCGCCACTTCCAGCATATTGAGGTGCGGTTTTAGATGAGGCGTTAGGTTGTAAATTTTGACCAACCGCACCCGCACCGCCACCGCCACCGCCACCCCGTGCATTTGCACCATTAGTGACATTAGAACTGCCTCCGCCATACCCTTGCACTGGGCTTGTACTTGGCGTATTTCCTGAGCCACCAGCGGCATTATATCCAGTAGCACCGCCGCCAGAACCTCCATCGGCTCCATTACCGCTATTTCCGCCGTAACCACCGCCTGTAGATGTTATGGAAGAAAATACAGAATCACTTCCTGAACTAGATGAACCAGAACCGCCAGCACCAACCGTTACAGTAAACGAACTACCTATAGCAAAAGATGATCCCGATCTAAGACCTCCTGCACCCCCGCCACCACAATTTGAATTGCCGCCTGAACCGCCCCCACCAGCGACTACAAGATAATCTACTGATGATGCAGGAATACCCGTCCATGTGCCAGCCGCTCTAGCCTGCATCTGCTGTGTGCGTGTCCATGATCCTGAATAATTAGGCATTTGTTACCCCTGCGTTAACAGTTTAAAGGGTCTGCTGGCTTGTTCAATCTCTTCTGGGGTAGCATCCCGCACCACCCAAGTCATACGCCATTGACCATTAACCTGCTCTGGTGCGCCTTCACCGCATCTCTGCGTAACGCTATCAAAAGCAGGGGCATCAACCCATTGCACAGCCGCATACGCACCTTTGGGATCAAGCGCAATATCACCAGCATAGCGAGGATATTCGTTGGTTGAAAGTTTAATGTAGGCAGTCATAGCGTTGTTGTATTTGATACAAGTGTCGAGGTAGAAGCTGACCTAGTTGTAGCCGCATCTGTTTTTGTTGTTGTGGAGCTTGAAAGTCCACCAGCCGAATCCGTGTGAGTTGCAACCGTTGATGTTGAACTTGCTGTGCTATAAGTTATTGATGCGCCCCCTACAGTATATGTTCCAGTCAATGACCCATCGTTAGGCAGTTTTGCAAACATAAAGTCATTAGAGCCGCTTCCAACACCAGCAACACCGCAAACATACATGGTATCAGAACTGTCTAATGCAATTCCATAGCCAGTAAACGCCGCTGATCCATTGCCAATTTTTCGTTGCCATTGGAGTGTTCCTGACGAATTGTATTTAGCCATTCCAAAGTAACTGACTGAACTTACATTTATTTGTCCGTTGACATAAACATTTCCAGCACTGTCAACTGCTACAGAAGTTCCATAATTAGCCTGAGTACCATCCAATTTTACTTGCCACTGAATAGTTCCAGAGGTATTGTATTTGGCTATTAAATAATCAGCACTGGCGGCATCTTTATACCCGTTAACATAAACATTTCCAGAACTGTCAACTGCCATTCCATTGCAAATATTGGTTCCACCGTCACCCAACTGACGGCTCCATTGCAAAGTGCCAGATGTGTCATATTTGGCAATAAAGTAATTATATGTAGGGCCGCTTGTATTGTTATAGCCAGCAACATAAACATTAGCTGAACCATCTACACCAATACACGTTGGAATAGTAGCATTTAATTTGCGTTGCCACTGAATAGCGCCCGAAGAATCATATTTGGCTATTTCAGTTTCTGATGTACTGCCACCACCGCAGATATAAACATTGTTTGAACCGTCTAAACGTATGCCACCAAGATTATTAAAAGCAGTGACTAAATTACGTTGCCACAAAATAGTGCCTGATGTATCCAATTTTATTATTTGCAAAGCGTTTGAAGCTACATCGTCACCAATCCCACCAAAAGCATAAATATTGTTTGAGCTATCTATTGCCAAAGAAAGTATGCTGGAGGCTGTGCCTGATGCACTGTTGATGCTTTTTTGCCATTGCAGTACACCAGACAAATTGTATTTTGCAATTTGCCATTGATTCACACTACTTATGTTTGACCCACCACCCAAGTAAACATTGCTTGCACTGTCTACAGCAACTGCATAAGGCACATCACTTGTTGTATCTCCAAGCAAGCCCATCCAATAAGCTACAGGAGTTGCGCTGTTACTTGCCGCACTGAAGGCGCTGGGGCCATAAGCATTGGTCGCAAACACTTTAAATGTATAAGCCGTACCGTTGGTCAAACCACTTACAGTAATAGGTGAAGCTGTTCCGGTTCCAATAAAGCCCCCCGGCGAAGAAATTGCCGTGTATCCTGTAATAGCCCCGCCACCAACATTAGATGGAGCCGTAAACGCTACGGACGCAGAAGCGCCCCCCGGTGTAGCCGTACCAATGGTAGGCGCATCAGGTACTAACAACCCGTTATAGGAAGCGGTAATGAACCCGCCTTGATAGCGTTGGGACATCTTCTACCCCTGTTTTAACTTATGACCTCATACGAGATACTGTATGTAATACCGCTGGCTGTACCAGATGTCACGATGATAGATGAACCTTCCATCAAGTAAATGGCGGTTGTTTTGTCTGCCACAATCAACGAAGCATCCGCAGGAACAGACACCGTAGACACGATTGGGTAAGCCGTACCGCTAGAAGGAGCAGAGCCTTGAGCTACAGCACCATTGGTATAGATAGCCACTGTGGTGTCCACAGCCGATGAGCCGTTTACATTAGCCGCAACGATCTGATTGATCTTAAAGACCTGACCGCTAGAAGCCGCATTAGGAACCAAAACCACTGCGGTTGTGGCGCTGGGTGTGAGGTATGTAGTTGTGCCTGACGCTGTGGTCGCGGCGAAAAGATTTGGATTTGCCATGATAGTTCCTTAAAAGCCAAAGACCATTGCGATAGCCGTTGCTCTCGCTTGAGATACACCAGATGCCGCAGGTGCGGCAGATGTCCATGTAGTGCCGTTAGACACCAAAACATTACCGTTTGTGCTGGGTGCAACAAAAGTGGGTGTTGATGTTCCATTCCCCAGAATCACGTTGTTAGCAGTCAAAGTGGTTAGACCTGTACCGCCTTGGTCAACACCAAGAGTTCCAGTAGACACCAAGTTCTTACTGCCGTTTGTGAATACAGGCTTGCTGGCTGTCAGTGAAGAATCAACAAAATCATTAGCCGTCAGCGTTGTGCCGTCAAAGGTCAGGTTAGCAGAGCCAGCAAATGAGCCGCTACTGTTGTACTGAACTTGAGTTGTAGAACCACCAGCAGAGCCACCGCCCACATTAACAAAGTTAACACCATCCCAAGCAATGATTGCTCGTGTGCCCGCCGCTACAGTAACGCCTGTACCGGTTGCCGCTTTAACAAGAATGGACTGTGTGCTAGATGTTTTGTTAATAACAACGTAGGTCTTAGACTGGGCAGGAACCGTAATAGTGCGAGTCACTGTACCGCCAGCCGTCCACAAGAGAACTGCGTACTGTGAGCTATTAGCTGTTAGACCCGTAGAGGCGTATGTGCCTGTAGTCAGGGTTAATGTGATGTCAGCATCAGTGGAGATTGTCTGTGTACCAGCAACGGCAACGTCCACAATCTGCGAGATGGCGTTGTTAACTGTGTCGCCCCACTGCCCGGACAATGTGCCCGTGGCTGGTAGCGTGAGGCCGATTAGTGCCGTATTTGCCATTTAATGCTCCTACTGTGTAGAAATTACTGTCCAACCGGGTGATTCTGTATTGTTAACAGCCGTCCAACCCGGTGTTTGTGGATTGCTGATATTTTGCCAGTTTGCGACCTCTGTGTCATCAATAATTTCCCACAAATATCGCCCACCGTTTATTTCCGTTATAGCCATCGTTTCCGTCCGGCTTACTCGGTAGTTTGCACCACCATTGTTAATGTCCGTGATTGCCGCAGACTCAGTTAAAAACTCTTGGTAATACGTTCCTACAGTCGTCCCCTCTGCAATACCCATCGACTCATTGATGGCCATAATCAGCACAGCCACCTGCGCTTCTGCTATTGCAATCGACTCCGATATATTACCTAAGAATGTAGCAACCGCTGTTTCTACATCCACAATCCCTAACGAATCCGCAACGCTCTCGTTATAACTTGTCTGCGCGGCCTCATCATCCGTAATGGTCTGGCTATCCGCCACACTGACGTTGTAACTGGTTATTGCTGTATTTGCGTCAGCAATAGCCGCAGTCTCAGTTACAGACCCGGCAAATGTAGCTACAGCAGACTGTACTTCCGATATAGCAGTAGATTCGCTTACCGCCACATTCATCGTCAAAGCTACAGTCTGAACATCCTGAATGCCTGTCGTACCACCCCACAGACCAGAACCCCAAGTATCCGCACCCCAAGCCGTCCCGTTAGTCAAAGACTCTGTAATACTTACATCAATCAACAGCCCAGCCGCAGGTGAATCAGCAATCAGGGCGGTTTCAGTAACGCTGACAGGGAAAGTCTCTCCCCCGCCCCATGCGTTATCACCCCATGCGCCATCACCCCAAGCTAACGCCATATCAAGTCAATGTTAATGTATACGTTACCGCAATCGTGTCACCGTTAACAACAGCCTTAGAACTAGAGAAATCACCAGCAGAAAACAATGTGCCAGTGGTTGAATCTTTAGTTGCGCTACCGCCAATGTTGATAAAGCAACCCGCCACAGTGCCTGTACTGGTCATAGAGAATGACACGGCAGAAGATGTAGCCTTGCTAGAAGCAGCCGCCGCCGCAAAAGATGGCGTAGGACGATTGCCTGAATAAGCAGGAGCGTTAGTGCCACCTACTTCTAACCAGCTTGCGTGAGAGGCTTGCGTATCAGCCACTACAGCCGTACCAACACCTTTTAAACCCATTACAACTGCGCCAGCGGCTGAATTGCCAAGGATGGTATCCAAAGTCAAATTCTTACCAACAGTCGTTACCAAGTTTTGAATAGGCTCATCCCATTTGATAAAGCCATCCGCGCTGTAGCAAACAGCATGGTAGTAGCCTTCAATAGCCATCTCATCAGAGGGCGTGGTGTTGTATTTTGTAATTGCTGCCACTTGGTCGGTAGCGGTGATTTTGTCCAAGCTCATGTGAGGCTCCTTAAGAAATGCGGATTAATGCGTTTTCCGGATTGTTTGTCGGAAGTTGAATGGTAAAAGATTGGCCTAACATGGTCTGATCCACACCAAAATTAAGCACGCCAACTGATTTTCCCGCCTTGGTGGCATTGTAAATTAATGCTCCACGCGTTGTAAATGTTGCGCCTGCCCATGCGGGATTATCAAAATTAACATACGCCACCCCCTGTGAAAGAAGGACAGTGATATTTGTTAAGGCCAGACCCGGTGCGGTGTACCCTGTTCCAGATACTTCATTTGTGCTGTTATACACAGTTGTGGTAGGTCCTAGCGTAGCAGAGGACGTATACAGCGCAATACGAAACGTATCCGTTGCAAAATCATGCACACCGAGCAACAACTGCTGTTTAAAACTATCTGTAAGTCCTGCTGTGATCATCTATTACCTCACAGGCAGTTTAACTTGACCATCACGATAAGCATCACCACGTTGCTTACCATCACCCAAGTTCTTCAGGAGCATCAATGCTTCTTTGTACTTGGTATCGTACAAAACCATCATATCCTGCTCGCCCTTCATGTATGTGTAAGCCTCTACCAAGCAACCATACAAGAGTGCAGAGTCAAAGTTATCGCCCAGCCATGTTGTTTCCGCAGTCACAATAGACGGTGGATAATAGTAATAATGCAATTCAGCGTAGTAATTAGCGTCTGGAGTAGGACCTAAAATGAACGACAATTCAGCGTCATTTGCCGATTGCGGGCCAAAGATAGCGTAATACTTAGGCAATGCTATGTCACGCGGATTGGGGTACACCTCACGAATAAAGTTCACATCTTTATTCAACAAATACGTGTAGTCGCCTTGGAAGGTCACCGCACCAGAGACCGCACCGCTGTTTGCCACGCTAAGTGTAATGGTCGTGCCATTGATCACTGTTACCACCGCTTCTGTGCCAATATTTGATCCCGCAGCATACTGACCTACAACAATACCAGAAGCGCTTGCAACAACAATTGTAAATTGGCCTGAAGTACCTGTTGCAGTAGTGCTGATAAAAGGATAAACAGCCAAAGAATAGCTGGATAAGTAATCGTTAGGGCATGCCAAATACTTGTTGCCAGAAGACAAAACACCCGTCACGTTTTTGCGCAAGTTGGCAATCTGAACCGAGTTGTAAATCCGCTGCTCAGCTTGCTTTGTAAACGTAGCCAAATCAGTGGCTGTAAACCCCTGATTTTCTGTGTAAGCAATGATGGCAGCTTTTAATTCGGTGTATGTCATGTGATGCTCGTTCTGACTGTTCCAAGAACTGCTTGAGCAGTCAATGGTTTGGCATAAGGCATCGGCATCATTCCGATACTAGCAAACGAAGTATCAGCCGTGAACCCGACGTAGACGGTAACCCCAAGTCTACTCTCTGGACGAGGTTGTTGCAAGGCTTGTGGCTCATTTATTGAACGCTTTGGCTCAAGTTGTGGGTGCTTAGGCTCATAGCACTCAGGGCAGGTCTTAAACCCTGTCCACTCCTTGATAAGCGTATTGAGTTTGTACCGTTGGCCACACCTGTCGCACAGCGCAATTGCAAATTTGCCTGATACATAGGCCATGGGTTACCTCTGTGTATACGTAGGTACCACAAAGAAGCCCGAGCGCTCACGGTCCTCTGCTGCTGCACGCATAAATTCTTCTTCGTACATTTGCTTGAGCAGCATGACACGGTCAGGCGCTTTTTTGACAGCCAAGTAGTACGCCAACGCTGCCGCTAAACAAGGCAAGAATCGGAAAGAGATGTCAGCAGTGTTAGTAAAACCGCCGGCGTTGTCCATGCGGCGAATAGCGTAGTAGACAAAGGTCCATGTCTGCGTTGCATCCGGCGCTGGGTACAAAAACACTTTAGCCGGCACGGTGCGCTGGATGTAGTACTGCGCAGGACGTGATTGGGTCAACTTGTTAGGCACATGGAGCCACTCAGCGCGGCCTATACGGTCGATTGTGATGTCCTGCTGGGTAGACTGGCCTGCATTGGTCCGAATCACGGCCGAGAGGCCGTCAATCGTGTCCGCGGGTAGGTCATACTCATACACCCCGGGCGTTAGCACCTGCTGGCGCTGCTCAATCGTCCACAGATTAAGACCACGGTTGGCCCATTCTGCAAAGATCAAGTTGACGGAGCGAAGCGCCGTCTTCATGTCGTAACCGTCGCGCACCTCAATACCGCAGCGCTCATACGCCTCAGCTATGAGGTCGTCAAACTGCAGATCAAAATCGGATACGCCGGAAACAGCCATATCAATAGATCATTGCTGTACGGGCACGTGCGGCACCAACGCCACGAACATTAACCTTGTCACCTTGAACGCTCTTTTTAACGTTCTGGCTAAGTGTTTCACCTTGTGATTGGCCCACGCCTGAGACCATGCCACCTTTAGCAAAACCCTTTTTAGCAATGCCTTCGCCTTTTTTTGCGAGTCCGCCATCTTTGTAATTCATATCGCCACCTTGTCTAAATTTTTTGCCTTTACTGGCCTTACTGAAATCCATCGCCACAGATTGTGGGATGCCTACTTTCTTTGCAAATGCAGGATTGTGCGCTGCTGCATCCATAAACTGTTTTTGTTTCTTACTGACTGCGGGCATTTGCTGCTCCCATTAAACGGTCTAACTTTTCATCCAACCTGTCTAGTCTATCCAAAACACGGTTAATGTCTGCATGAACTTCG
>Ga0214921_10000657_pt1 | contig 62405 bp, 53 predicted proteins | sample LL1505_MetaG_FD_177992 | JGI IMG/M metagenome (GOLD analysis project Ga0214921, IMG submission 177992) | Freshwater microbial communities from Lake Lanier, Atlanta, Georgia, United States - LL-1505 | ecosystem: Environmental > Aquatic > Freshwater > Lake | place: USA: Georgia | collected...
TCGAAGTACTCGCGCCAGCTGTCGGGAACGCTGCCTGGATTGGCCAGGTAGTTCTCGTACATTTCCTCAACGTAAGGCGCATTGCCTCCGAAGAGATAGGTGTTGCCTTGGTAGGCGGTGTAGACGGACTTTGTCTCACTCATATTTCGCTGACCTTCGCTCCCCTTCAGGGAACATTAGTTGGTGGATTTACCTTCCGCGACACGGCTGAACCGATTGGCGGATGCGACTGTGGCATAGGAAGGGCCTAAGTAACCTGGGCATTATCACATTGATTGTCGGGCCGCAGGTGTCTTTTATGTGAAAACGGACAAAATTTGCAGCCTTCCCGACAGACATTTGTCAATCAAGTGCGGTTTAGGCTTTGACTAATTCCGATATTTGAAGCAAGGCAGAAGGATCGTCCATGGTGGTCAGGTCCCCTGGATCACGCCCTTCGCAAACCGCTTGAATAGCACGGCGCAGCAATTTACCGCTTCGCGTTTTTGGAAGAACAGAAACAAAACGAACACGAGAAGGTCTTGCAACTGCGCCCAAAGAGGTGTCCACCACCTTCATGATTTCACCTTCAAGCTTCAACAAAGCTTGAGCATCATTCAGCAATGAGCCATCTTTAAGCACAGCAAAGGCCATAGCAACTTGACCTTTAAGGCTGTCTGCGACCCCCACCACGGCCACCTCTGCAACTGCAGCATGTCCAGAAATACTCTCTTCAATTTCACGCGTACCCAAACGATGACCCGCCACGTTGATCACATCATCTGTACGGCCCAAAATAAAGAAGTAACCATCTTCGTCTTTGATGCCCCAATCGAAAGTGGAGTAAACCATTTTGCCGGGGACCGTGGTCCAATATGTTTTGACGAAGCGATCGTCATCTCTCCAAACCGTTTGCAAGCAGCCAGGCGGCAGAGGGCCTTCTATGACCACCACCCCTTTTTGGTTAGCTTGCGTGAGTTCATCGCCGGTTTGATCGTCTAACAATTTGACGTCATAGCCATAAACCGCTTTGCCAGGTGAGCCAAATTTGCTCAAAGTTTTTTCAATGCCATTGCAAACTGTCAGCACCGGCCAACCAGTTTCTGTTTGCCAGTAGTTGTCAATGATGGGCTTACCAAGTCCCTCAGAAATCCATTTGGCAGTGGGCTCATCCAAAGGCTCACCCGCCAAAAACAAGGCCTTCAAGCTGGACAAATCATATTGGCTGAGCAGCGCTGGATCTTGCTTCTTCAGCACCCGAATGGCCGTGGGGGCGCTGAACATGACAGTCACTTTGTATTTTTCAACCAAGCTCCACCAAATGCCGCCATCTGGGCGTGTAGGCAAGCCCTCGTAAAGGATGGTGGACATGCCGCCGATCAAGGGGCCGTAAATGATGTAGCTGTGCCCGACCACCCAACCGATGTCGCTGGTGCAAAAAAATGTCTCACCAGCTTGGCCGCAAAAAATATTGGGAATGCTTGAGGCCAAGGCAACGGCATAACCGCCAGTATCGCGTTGTACACCTTTGGGTTTGCCGGTGGTACCTGATGTGTACAAGGTGTAACTGGGGTGCGTGGCATCAACCCACTCACAAGGCACCACTTCGTCGAAATGCTTTTCTCGCAGGTTTGACCACAGCAAGTCTCGACCTTCTGTGATGACCATCTTGGCCAGACCCCGGTCGACCAACATCACCGAGTTTGGCTTGTGGGCTGACAACCGAATGGCTTCATCCAACAAGGGTTTGTATTCGACAACTTTACCGCCACGCGAGCCTGCGTCTGCACTCACGATGACCTTGGGTGTTGCATCTTCAATGCGCGAGGCCAAAGAGCCAGAGGCAAAGCCTCCGAATACCACTGAGTGAATGGCGCCGATGCGTGCACAGGCCAACATGGCAAAGGAGGACTCCGCAATCATGGGCATGTAAATTAAAACACGATCACCTTTGTTGACACCCAATGACAACAAGCAGGCGGCCATGCGCTGGACTTCCGCATGCAATTGCTTGTAGGTGTATGTGATTTCTTGATTGGTTTCCGTAGAAACAAAAATTAGGGCATTTTGATCGCCACGATCTTTCAGATGTCGGTCGATGGCGTTGTGACACAAATTGGTTTCACCACCCTTGAACCAATTTGCGAAAGGCGGATTGCTGTAGTCGCAAATTTCTTGGGGTATTTTGTGCCATTCAATTTTTTGAGCTTGCTCTGCCCAGAACGCATCACGATCTTGTATTGAACGCTTGTGAAATTCTGAAAATTGCCCCATGGTGTCTCCTAAAGCCGCTGCGCGCTAACAATTGCAATTATTTTCGATCAAATACAAGTCGACGTTTGTCTTCAAGCCAGTTCAACTGGCTCTGCCTTCTGAATTTATAATTATTCATGACGGACTTGCGGCAAACTGACTTTTGTGAGCTTCGCTTGCAAATAGATGAAATTAACCGAGCAATTTGATCCAAGAATGAACTTGTTGGAAATCAGGATTCTCAGCCGACCTCAGCCATTCAAACAAAACCATTTCAGTGGTTAGCAACTCAGCACCTGCTCCCGCCAAACGATCAAAAGCGGCGTCCCGGTCACGATCACTTCGGGATGCGCAGGCATCGGTAACCACCCAAACTTCAAATTCGTCTTCTAACAAATCCAAAGCTGTTTGTAAAAGGCAAACATGCGCCTCGCAGCCAGCAATCACCACGGAAGGCCCCGCTTCGGGTTCTGGCGGCTTTTGCAAATGGCGCGGCAAACTGCGTGCATTGCCTTTGGGTGTTGAGGGTGCAGGTGGGCTTAACCATTCACCAAGGCCCTCCTCCACGGCACTGAATGCCATTTTGGCCAACACTCTTTGACAATGCTGGCGAATCTCTGGCGATGTTTCACCCAAGCCTGAAGGATTTTGTTCTGTGGCCCAAACAGGCACATTGAGCAGTTTGGCTGTTCGAGCCATCACCTCAGCCCTCAGCCAAACAGCTTGCGCGTCTTTCATAGCGGACATGAGTTTTTGCTGGTAATCGACCAGAACCAATTGAGAGGATGCAACTTCTAGCAACATAGTGAAACCTTGGAGTACAAAATTAGCGAGACGATCAGTAATGCAAAACTGTAAGGGGGTATCAAGCTTTTGAAGATGGCATTAAACTGACAAGTTATGCGCCTGATTCTATGTGGACTGATTTTCCTGACAACGGCAGCCTTTGCAGCACCCGTTGAGGATGATCTCGAACGCCTGCTGAAAGAGCGGGGGTTGGTCTCTCAAATGACGGAACAACTTTCCCAGCAAATCAGCAATCAGTTCGGCGGACCTCTACAGTCTGCAAGAAATACCTTTGGTGGCAAAGCCTCTGAACTTGTGATTCAGGCCATGGGGCTTCTGGGCGTTCCCTATAAACGGGGAGGCACCTCCGAAGAAAAAGGCTTCGATTGCAGTGGTTTCGTGAGGCACATGTTTGAAAAGTCTGTCGGTTTGATTTTGCCTCGAAGAGCGGAAGAACAAGCCAAAGTGACAGAGGAGATCAATCGAAGTGAACTCAAACCGGGTGATTTGGTATTCTTTAACACCATGAAGCGAACCTTCAGCCATGTGGGTATTTACGTAGGTGACGGCAAATTCATCCACGCACCCAGACCCGGCAAATCCGTGCGTGTTGACGATATGCGAGAAGCCTACTGGCAAAAAAGGTTCAATGGCGCTAGGCGCGTGCAAGTCGACAAGCTACAAGCAGAACCAGCGCAAAACTAAACCAGCGATCGATATGAAAAAACCGCCCGAAGGCGGTTTTTGAACTCATTGAATTATTTCTTCGATGGTGGAAGGTCGGTACAACTGCCATGCGCCACTTCAGCGGCCATGCCAATGCTTTCGCCCAATGTGGGGTGTGGATGAATCGTTTTACCAATGTCCACCGCATCTGCACCCATCTCAATGGCCAAAGCTATCTCGCCAATCATGTCACCCGCGTGCGTGCCCACCATGCCACCGCCTAAGATCTTGCCATGGCCATGTGCTTCGGGTGAATCATCGAACAGCAACTTGGTCACGCCTTCGTCACGTCCGTTGGCAATGGCTCTGCCAGACGCTGACCAAGGGAACAAGCCCTTCTTGACCTTGATGCCTTGTGCTTTGGCTTGATCTTCAGTCAGACCCACCCATGCCACTTCAGGATCGGTATAGGCCACGCTTGGAATGACGCGAGCGTTGAAAGCACTGGCAGCCAATTCTTTGTTGCCTTGAATTTCACCTGCAATCACTTCAGCAGCCACATGGGCTTCGTGAACAGCCTTGTGCGCCAACATCGGCTGACCGACGATGTCACCAATTGCAAATATATGCGGGACATTGGTACGCATTTGGATATCAACAGGAATGAAACCGCGATCTGTCACGCTGACACCCGCTTTGTCTGCCGAAATCTTCTTGCCGTTAGGGGTACGGCCCACAGCTTGCAACACCAGGTCATAGACTTGAGGCGCTGGGGCCGCCATGCCCTCCACTGCGGATTCAAACGTCACTTCAATACCCGCCTCGGTCGCTTTGGCACCTACTGTTTTTGTATTGAGCATGATGTTGTCAAAACGATGGGCATTCATTTTTTGCCAGATCTTGACCAAATCACGGTCAGCACCTTGCATCAAACCATCCATCATTTCCACCACGTCTAAGCGCGCACCTAAGGTGCTGTAAACGGTGCCCATCTCGAGGCCAATGATGCCGCCACCCAAGATGAGCATTCGCTTGGGTACTTCTTTCAATGCCAAAGCGCCTGTGCTGTCGACCACGCGCAGATCGTTGGGCATAAAGGGCAAGCGGACGGCTTGGCTTCCTGCTGCAATGATGCAGTTTTTAAAGCCAATGGTTTGCTTCACGCCAGTTCTATCTTGGCCAGTGCCCGTAGTTTCTTCAACCACGACATGGTTGGCGCTGACAAATGCACCCACACCACGCACTGTGGTCACTTTTCGCATCTTGGCCATGGCAGCCAAACCGCCTGTGAGTTTGCCAATGACTTTTTCTTTGTGCGTGCGCAATTTGGCAATGTCGACTTTGGGTGTACCAAAATCAACGCCCAAATCGGCCATGTGACTGACTTCGTCCATGACGGCTGCCACATGCAGCAAAGCTTTGGAGGGTATGCAACCCACGTTCAAACACACGCCACCCAAAGTGGCGTAACGCTCAACGATGACAACTTTGAGGCCTAAATCGGCTGCACGGAAGGCAGCAGAGTAACCGCCTGGACCCGCACCCAACACCAGCAAATCACACGCGATGTCGACTGAACCGCTATAGGAAGAAGCATTAGGCACGTTGACTGTAGCGGGGGTCGTTGCAGCCGTTGATGCAGCAACAACAACTGGTGCAGTGAGTTGAGCTGGGGCTGCAGCAGGTGAAGGGGGCGTGGCAGAAGCCTCACCCTCTAGGACCAAGACCACGGAACCTTGTTTGACTTTGTCACCCAACTTGACCTTGAGCTCTTTGACCACACCTGCTTGGGAGCAAGGAATTTCCATTGAGGCTTTGTCAGACTCCACAGTGATCAAACTTTGTTCAGCTTTCACCAAATCACCAGCTTTCACCAGCAACTCAATGACGGCCACTTCGTCGAAGTCGCCGATGTCCGGAACTTGAATCTCAATCAATGCCATGGTTCAGCCTTTCAAAGCAACACGCGGCGGAAGTCGCCAAGGATTTGACCCAAGTACGCATTGAAGCGTGCGGCGGCAGCGCCATCGATCACTCGATGATCCCATGTCAAAGACAAAGGCAACATGAGTCGAGGCACAAATTGTTTGCCATCCCAAACGGGTTCGTGCGTGCTTTTGCAAACACCCAAGATGGCCACTTCAGGCGCATTGATGATGGGGGTGAAGTATTTACCGCCAATGCCACCAAGGCTAGAAATCGTGAAGGTCGCGCCCGTCATTTCTGCGGGGCTCAACTTGCCATCGCGGGCTTTTTTGGCCAACTCACCCATTTCTTGGCTGATCTGCAAGATGCCTTTTTTGTCAGCATCCTTGATCACTGGCACCATCAAACCGTTGGGCGTATCAGCCGCAAAGCCAATGTGCCAATAGTTTTTGTAAACAAGAGCATCACCATCCAATGAGCTGTTGAACTCTGGATACTTCTTCAAGGCCGCCACACAGGCCTTGATCAAGAAGGCCAACATCGTGACCTTCACACCAGACTTTTCGTTTTCCTTGTTGGTTGCAACACGGAAGGCTTCCAACTCAGTGATGTCAGCATCGTCATGGTTGGTAACGGCTGGAATCATGATGGCATTGCGCAGCAAATTGGCACCACTGATCTTTTTGATGCGACCCATTTCTTTGCGCTCAATCGGACCAAATTTAGCGAAGTCAATTTTGGGCCAAGGGATCAATCCCAATGCAGCACCATCGCCACCTGCTGGCGCTTTGGCCGCTTGTGCTTTGGTTTGCGTAGCACCTGCCATCACCGATTTGGTGAAGGCCTGTACGTCGTCTTGCGTAATGCGTCCCTTGGGCCCATTGCCTTTAACCTCTTCCAAAGGAACACCCAATTCACGCGCAAATTTGCGTACGGAGGGAGATGCGTGAGGCAAGCCCAAAGTTGCTGCACCAGGGTTGTGGGCAGGCGCAGAAAGGACCGCTGTAGACAAGGCTGGTGCGACTGCAGGTGTTGAAACGGAGGCAGGCGAAGCAACGCTCAAAGCGGCGCTGGCTGATGTGACCGCCGTTGTAGCGGCCGCGATGCTGCCTTCCAAAATGGCGAGCAAGTCACCAATGTTGACCTTGTCGCCAATTTTGACTTTCAGCTCTTTCAATACACCCGCTGCCGATGATGGGATTTCCATCGCGGCTTTGTCTGACTCCACCGTGATGAGCGACTGCTCCATTTTGATGGCATCGCCAGGTTTGACAAAGATTTCAATGACTGCAACGTCTTTGAAATCACCAATGTCGGGCACGTGAACCTCGATAGGTCCATTTGCAGACGAGGCGGCAGCAACAAGCACAGGCGCTGCAGCAGCAGGTGCTGAGGCGACAGCAGGTGCAGCATCAGCTGCGGCGGGCGCAACAGCTGCGTCGCCACTTGCTTCCACCATCAACACCACCGAGCCTTCTTTGACTTTATCGCCCAACTTCACTCGCAACTCTTTCACCACGCCCGCAGTGGAAGATGGAATTTCCATCGATGCTTTGTCAGATTCAACCGTGATCAATGACTGCTCAACCTTGACGGTGTCTCCCACCTTGACCATCAACTCAATGACCGCAACTTCATCGAAATCACCGATGTCAGGAACTTTGACTTCTACCAATGCCATGTGTGTCTCCAAATTTTGTGATCAAGCGTACAAAGGATTGACCTTGTCGGTCTTGATGCCGTATTGCTTCAAAGCTTCTGCAACTTTGGCAACGGGCACAGCGCCTTCTTCGCTCAAGGCTTTGAGAGCAGCCACAACGATGTAGTGGCGGTTGATTTCAAAGTGCTCACGCAATTTGCTTCGGAAATCACTGCGCCCAAAACCATCGGTTCCCAACACTTTGTAAGTGCGTCCCTTGGGTATGAACGGGCGAATTTGTTCCGCGTAGTTTTTCATGTAGTCGGTGGAAGCGATCACGGGACCCGCAAACTTGGCCAACTGCTGCTCCACAAATGACACGCGCGGTGTCTCCAAGGGGTGCAACATGTTGAATCGCTCAGCGTCTTGGCCATCGCGTGTCAACTCGTTGAAGCTTGGGCAACTCCAAACATCTGCCGCAACGCCCCAATCTTTAGACAGCAATTCTTGCGCAGCCAAGGACTCACGGAGAATGGTGCCCGAGCCCATCAATTGAACTCTGGTCTTGTTTTTGCCACCCGCTTTGCACAAGTACATGCCTTTGATGATTTGCTCTTCCGTGCCAGGCGTGAGGCCGGGCATGGCGTAGTTTTCATTCAACAAAGTGAGGTAGTAGTAAACGTTGTCTTGTTTTTCGACCATGCGTTTCAAACCATGGTGCAAGATCACGCCCACTTCGTGTGCAAAGGTGGGGTCGTAACTGATGCAATTTGGAATGGTGCCAGCCAATATGTGGCTATGGCCATCTTCGTGCTGCAAGCCTTCGCCATTCAAGGTGGTGCGGCCTGATGTACCGCCCAACAAGAAACCACGTGCTTGCATGTCGCCAGCGGCCCATGCTAAATCGCCAATGCGCTGGAAACCAAACATCGAGTAGTAAACATAAAAAGGCACCATGATGCGGTTGCTGGTGGAATAGCTGGTGGCGGCTGCAATCCAGCTCGACATCCCCCCCGCTTCGTTGATGCCCTCTTGCAAAATTTGACCGGCTTTGTCTTCTTTGTAGTACATCACTTGGTCTTTGTCGACAGGTGTGTACTGCTGGCCTGCAGGGTTGTAGATGCCGACTTGGCGGAACAAACCCTCCATACCAAAGGTGCGGGCTTCGTCAACCAAGATAGGAACAACGCGGGGTCCTAGTGCTTGATCGCGTAGCAATTGGGTGAGAAAGCGAACATAAGCTTGGGTGGTCGAAATTTCACGGCCCTCTGGCGTAGGCTCCATGACCGATTTGAAAACATCCAGCGACGGCACAGTAAAGCTTTCATCGGCTTTCGTGCGGCGGTGCGGCAAGTAGCCACCCAAGGCCTTGCGCCGCTCGTGCAAATAACGCATCTCGGGCGTGTCATCGGCAGGTTTGTAGAAGGGAACCTTAGACAACTCGCTGTCTGGCACAGGAATATTGAAGCGGTCGCGCATGTAACGAACATCTTCATCTGAAAGTTTTTTGGTTTGGTGGACGTTGTTCTTGCCCTCGCCCACTTTGCCCATGCCAAAACCTTTAACCGTTTTGATCAACAAAACAGTAGGTTGGCCCTTGGTGTTCACCGCTTGATGGTATGCGGCATAAACTTTTTGGGGGTCATGACCGCCGCGCTTCAATGACCAAATTTCTTCATCGCTCATGTGCGACACCATCTCTAGTGTGCGAGGGTCACGACCGAAGAAATGCTTGCGAACGTAAGCACCATCATTGGCTTTGAAAGCTTGGAAGTCGCCATCCAAAGTCTCCATCATGATTTTGCGAAGGGCCCCATCTTTGTCACGGGCCAAAAGTTTGTCCCACTCGCTGCCCCACAACAGCTTGATCACGTTCCAGCCAGAACCTCTGAATTCGCTTTCAAGTTCTTGAACAATTTTGCCGTTGCCACGAACAGGACCGTCCAAACGTTGCAAGTTGCAATTGACCACAAAAATAAGGTTGTCGAGATTTTCGCGAGCCGCTAAACCAATCGCGCCCAAAGACTCCACTTCGTCCATTTCGCCATCACCACAAAACACCCACACTTTTCGGTTTTCAGTGTTGGCAATGCCGCGAGCGTGTAGGTATTTTAAAAATCGCGCTTGGTAAATGGCCATCAAGGGACCAAGGCCCATGGAAACCGTAGGAAACTGCCAAAACTCAGGCATTAATTTGGGGTGCGGATAACTGGACAAACCTTTGCCATCAACTTCTTGGCGGAAGTTCAGCAATTGCTCTTCCGTCAAGCGGCCTTCAAGGTAAGCCCTGGCGTAAACACCGGGAGAGACGTGGCCTTGGATGTACAAGCAATCACCGCCATGGTTTTCACTTTCGGCATGCCAAAAATGGTTGAAGCCGGCACCAAACATGTGTGCCAATGAGGCAAAGGAGCCAATGTGACCACCCAAATCGCCCCCATCTTCTGGGTTGTGTCGATTGGCTTTCACCACCATGGCCATGGCGTTCCAGCGCATGTAGGCGCGAAGACGCTCTTCAATTTCAATGTTGCCAGGGCAATGGGCTTCTTGGTCAGGCTCGATGGTATTGACGTAGCCCGTGTTGGCCGAAAAAGGCATGTCGATGCTTTGCTCTCGGGCATGTTCCAACAACTGCTCCAGCAGGAAGTGGGCTCGTTCGCCCCCCTCCTTTTCGATGACGGCCGAGAGTGCGTCCATCCATTCGCGCGTTTCGGTTGAATCTATGTCAAGTTGGACGTTATTTGGCTGAACGGCTGACATGTTTGTCTCCTTTGTAGGCCGTGGTTGAACTATTTTTGACGAATTTTCTCACAAAGTTTAAATTATTTCAAATTGTGCTTCATGATTTCACTATGCAAAATATGAAGGAAGAGGCTTACCCTAAACTTAGGGACATGAAGTCCCCCACAGTATCAAAAGCCATCATGGCGATCAAACCTGTATCTTGGTGGCGTCGTTGGTGGAAACGTCAAAATCCTCTCAAACAAGACAGGTTTGCAACCCTTGCGCCTGTCGCATCGGTGTTGCTGTTTTTCAGCGCCATTGCATTTTCATTCTGGTATCTCAAAATCGAAGAAGTTGATCGGGAACAAGAGGCTGTCAAACGAGATGTTGAGTACAGCCAGCAAAGACTGAGACTCAGACTTTTAGAACGGCAAGAACAAATCATGCGTTTGGCGCGCGATGTCTCCAACAAGGACATTGATCTCAAAGAATTTTCAAGGCGTACCGAAAACCTTGTTTTAAAAAATCCAGAACTAAAGACGGTGGCATGGATCGATGACCGCAGAAAAGTGTTGGCAAGTGCAACTGCTCCAAGCGTCTTGACCAGCCAAAAATGGCGTGTTGGTGAAGTGATCAAGTGGGGCGAATCAGAAAATAGCTACACGTTGGCGCGCGATCTCATGCAACCCATTTATTCGCAGGAAGACGACGGCAGCCTGTCCATGGCGAACAACGCAACGGGTCAAGAGACCTTCGCCAAAAACGTGGTCCTTCAATTGCACATTCCTCTGACCAACTCTCAGGGCAGATTCAATGGCGTGATCATGGCTGAGTATGCTGTTGAAAGTTTATTGCGCTATGGCGTTCCCAGTGAAATCGCCGCAAAGTATGCTGTTTCAATGTTGGATGCAGATGGCAATCTAATTGCAGGCCAGTCCATCGCCAAGCGACCTAGCATTTGGAATTTCATGCCCGGCATTGCTTTTCAAAACAATGAATACGAAGTTCCCGTATCGCCCGTTGGCAACGGACTCATTCTCAGAGCGCAGGCATGGCGCACTTCACAAGACCTTGTTGGGAATGGCATGTTTTGGGTCATTGGGGCACTCAGTATGCTGACCGCATGGATGCTGATTGCCAATTGGCGACATACCCGCAAGCGACAACAAACACAAAAAGAACTGATTGCCGAAACAAACTTCAGAAGGGCCATGGAAAACTCGATGCTCACGGGTATGCGCGCTTTGGACATGGAGGGACGAATCAGCTACGTCAACTTGGCTTTCTGTCAAATGACAGGTTGGCAAGAGCACGAATTAATTGGTGCCGTAGCGCCCTACCCTTACTGGCCAAACGAGGACAGAGAAAGTTTAATGGCACGATTGGATGAAGAACTCAGTGGCGAACAAACGCCCGGTGGCTTCCAGGTTCGGGTCAAACGAAAAAATGGCAGCGTCTTCGATGCACGCCTTTACGTCTCTCCTCTCATTGACGCCAACGGTCAACAAACCGGATGGATGACATCGATGACGGACATTACAGAGCCAAATCGTGTGAGAGAACAATTGGCTGCCTCCTATGAGCGCTTCACCATCGTACTCGAAGCCTTAGACGCATCCGTGTCTGTTGCACCTCTTGGCAGTGCCGAATTGTTATTTGCGAACAAACTCTACCGTCAGTGGTTTGGGATTGACACACTCGGGCATTTGAATTTGGTTGAACAAGCGGGCATGCTTGATATCAGAAACTCAGAAACCGAAATGGACGATGTGGATGCTTTGGCAGGTTTACCCACAGAAAGTCTCACTGTGGCTCCAGCTGAAAGGGCTGAAATCTATTTGGAACATTTGGCCAAATGGCTCGAGATTCGCACTCGCTATATCCATTGGGCCGACGGCAGGCTGGCCCAACTGGTGATTGCCACTGACATTACCGCACGCCGAAAAGCAGAAGAGATGGCTTTTCAACAAGCTGAACGCGCGCAAAATGCGAGTCGCCTGATTACGATGGGGGAAATGGCCTCTAGCGTTGCTCATGAGTTGAATCAACCCTTGACGGCTATCAGCAATTACTGCAACGGCATGCTTTCGCGAATCAAAGGTCAACAAATTGAAGAAGTAGACTTGATTTGGGCACTGGAAAAAACCGCTCATCAGGCCCAGCGCGCAGGTCAAATCATTCACCGAATTAGATCTTTTGTGAAGCGAAGCGAGCCCAATCGATCGCCATCGTCGGTTTTGAGCATGGTCAATGAGGCCGTTGAATTGGCCGAAATTGAGCTTCGACGTCGCAATGTTCGACTGTCGCATTATGTCGCTGCGAGATTGCCACTACTCAGTGTGGACCCCATCTTGATTGAGCAAGTTTTAATCAATTTGATGAAAAATGCCGCAGAGTCCATTGACAATGCAGAACGCCCGGTTGGAAAAAGGCATGTGGAGTTAAGGGTGGTTCCCAAGACGGTGAATGCCCAAAACACCGTCCACTTTTCAGTCAGTGACACAGGAAAAGGCTTGCCGCCTCAGGTGATGGAACATCTTTACGAGGCCTTCTTTTCAACCAAAGTGGAGGGCATGGGCATTGGCCTCAACCTCTGCCGAACCATTGTTGAATCACATCAAGGCAGAATCAAGGCTGAGAACCTCTACAATGCCGACGAAGTTGTTGGATGTTGTTTTTCTTTTTGGCTACCCGTCACGGTGAACCAGAACAATTAATTAGCAAGTAAACCTGGAAAAACCAATGAGTTTGATACCTAAAAAAGGAACTGTTTACGTTGTCGATGATGACGAAGCCGTTCGTGATTCCCTCCAGTGGTTACTAGAGGGCAAAGATTACCGTGTCAGATGTTTTGATTCAGCAGAATCCTTCCTAAGCCGCTACGATCCTCGCGAGGTGGCTTGCCTCATCGTCGACATTCGCATGGGCGGCATGACCGGTCTCGAGCTTCAGGATAAATTGATGGAGAGAAAATCACCATTGCCCATTGTCTTTATCACTGGACATGGCGATGTGCCAATGGCTGTTGACACCATGAAAAAAGGGGCCATGGACTTCATTCAGAAGCCCTTCAAGGAAGATGACTTGGTCAGTTTGGTCGAGCGCATGCTGGAAAGTGCTCGGGCGTCATTTTCAGACCACCAAAATGCCGCTAACCGCGATGCCTTGCTTGCGAAACTCACGGGACGTGAAGCACAAGTGCTTGAACGCATCGTGGCGGGCCGTTTGAACAAGCAGATTGCCGATGATCTGGGCATCAGCATCAAAACCGTTGAAGCCCACCGTGCCAACATCATGGAAAAACTCAACGCCAATACCGTCGCAGATTTGCTCAAAATCGCCCTCGGACAAAACGCCCCTAAGGGCTGAAATTAAGGACATGACAGCCCACATCATCGACGGCAATGCCCTCTCGCAAAAGTTACGCGCAGATGTCACTGGTCGCGCCACTGCACTGAAAGCTAAAGGCATCACACCAGGATTAGCCGTTTTATTGGTCGGAGACAATCCAGCCAGCCAAGTTTACGTGCGAAACAAAGTCAAAGCTTGCCATGACTGCGGCCTGCACTCTGTCTTAGAAAAGCATCCGGAATCCCTTTCAGAAGCGGCTTTGCTGGAACGCATTGCCGCACTCAATCTCGACCCAAGCATTCATGGCATCTTGGTTCAATTGCCCTTGCCTCAGCACATTGATGCACAAAAAGTCATTGAAGCCATAGCGCCTGCGAAAGATGTCGATGGATTTCACATCGCAAGTGCAGGCGCACTGATGACGGGCATGCCTGGGTTTTGGCCCTGCACGCCTTATGGCTGCATGAAAATGTTGGAAAGCATTGGCTATGATCTCAAAGGAAAACATGCTGTGGTCCTAGGTCGCAGCAACATCGTTGGCAAGCCAATGGCCTTGATGCTGTTACAAAAAAATGCCACCGTCACAATTTGTCACAGCGCCACCCCAGACTTGAAAGCCATGACGCTTCAAGCCGATGTCATCGTGGCGGCGGTCGGTAAGCGCAATCTCTTGACAGCCGACATGGTGAAACCTGGTGCTGTGGTGTTGGACGTTGGCATGAATCGAAATGAGGAAGGCAAACTCTGTGGTGATGTCGACTATGCAGATGTAGCGCAGGTTGCAGGCTACATCACGCCTGTACCCGGCGGCGTAGGACCCATGACCATCACCATGTTGCTGGTCAATACGCTTGAGGCTGCAGAACGTCTTTAATTGATCGGCCTGTTCTTTTTAGAATCCTTTACTCTTTTCATTGATGTCCTCCACCAGCTTTAACCCCTTGCGCCAAACTGGCGGTTTGCCCTTGTTCGACGAGATCAAACCTGATCATGTCAACCAAGCCATTGATGAGCTTTTGAAGTCAGCTTCGAACGCTCTAGAGAGAGTCACAAAATCAGACTTCCCATCGACCTGGCACGACATTGCCAAGGTCCTCGATGTGTGCACTGAACAACTCAGCAGGGCATGGGGCGCTGTCAGCCATTTGAACAGCGTGGCAGATACGCCCGAGCTGCGAGCAGCTTACAACGATGCCCTACCGAAGGTTACAGAATTCTGGACTAAGCTTGGATCCGACGAAAAGCTCTATGCCAAATACAAAGCTGTCGATCCTGCGCAACTTGATGCAGCACAAAAGCAAGCTTTGAAGAATGCCCTTCGCAACTTTGTTCTTGGCGGCGCTGAACTGCAAGGTGAGGTCAAGTTAAGGTATGCCGCTGTTCAAGAGCGAATGGCTGAACTGACCCAGAAATTCAGTGAAAACGCTTTAGATGCCACCGATCGATTTTCCCTGTTCGTTTCAAGGGATGAATTGACGGGTGCGCCAGATGATGTCATCCAAACAGCGCGTGCTGCTGCCGAAAAAGACGGCAAAGAGGGTTACAAACTGACTTTGAAAATGCCTTGCTACTTGCCTGTGATGCAGTTTGCAAACAGCAGTGATTTAAGAAAAAAACTTTACCGAGCCTATGTGACTCGCGCCTCTGATCAAGCTGATGCAGAATTTGCAAGCTTAGACAACAGCGCCCTGATTCAAGAAATTTTGCAACTTCGCCAAGAAGAAGCTCACCTTTTGGGTTTCAAAAATTTTGCTGAAGTTTCTGTGGCAACCAAAATGGCTGACTCTCCTGAAAAGGTCATTGCTTTCCTTCGCGATTTGTCCAAGCGGGCCCGCCCCTTTGCAGAAAAAGATTTACATGACTTGCGAAAGTTTGCAGCCGAACATTTGAACTTACAAGACCCACAAGCTTGGGATTGGCCCTACATTGGCGAAAAATTAAAGGAAGCCCAATACAGCTTCAGTGAACAAGAAGTGAAACAATATTTCACAGCGCCTAAAGTGCTTCAAGGCTTGTTCAAAATCATTGAAACTTTGTTCGAAGTCAGTATTCAAGCAGATACTGCGCCAGTGTGGCATCCATCTGTTAGTTTCTATCGGATCGAAAGAAATGGCAACTTGCTCGGTCAGTTCTATCTTGACCCACCAGCCCGAGCAGGCAAGCGCGGTGGCGCTTGGATGGATGATGTTCGTGCCCGTTGGTTAAGACCAGACAATGGTCAATTACAAACCCCAGTGGCTCATTTGGTCTGCAATTTTGCGGAGGGTGTCGACGGTAACCCTGCCTTGCTTACCCATGACGACGTCATCACGCTGTTTCACGAATTTGGACATGGTTTGCACCACATGCTCACCCAGGTCAATGAGCGAGATGTCTCTGGCATCAGTGGCGTGGAGTGGGATGCTGTTGAATTGCCAAGTCAATTCATGGAAAATTTTTGTTGGGAATGGTCTGTGTTGAAGCACATGACTTCCCACGTCAAAACTGGTGCTCCGCTGCCACGCGAATTGTTTGACAAAATGCTGGCTGCGAAGAACTTTCAAAGTGGCTTGCAAACACTTCGCCAAATTGAGTTTGCATTGCTAGACATGTTGCTACACAGCGAGCACAACCCGTCCGAAAACTTCATGCCGGTTTTGGACCAAGTTCGGGCTGAGGTTGCCGTCATTCATCCGCCTGCCTTCAACCGCATGGCGCACACTTTCAGCCACATCTTTGCGGGTGGTTATGCGGCGGGTTATTACAGCTACAAATGGGCTGAAGTTTTATCTGCTGATGTTTATGCTGCGTTTGAAGAAACTGTACAGCCCGACGGTTCACCCAGCTTAGAAACAGGTAGACGTTACCGAAAGGCCATTTTGGAGGCTGGTGGAAGCCGTCCTGCCCTGGAATCATTCATCGCTTTCAGAGGCCGCGAACCTTCAATCAATGCACTGCTCAGACATCAAGGCATGTCTGCCGATTAAGTGCTTAAAATTTCAGCGTCTTGACACCCTCTGAAGTTCCCAGCAAACAAACCTGAGCCTTTTGGTAGGCAAAAACACCCACGGTGACAACGCCAGGCCATTGACTGACTTGAGCTTCAAACGACACAGGATCAGGTATTTGCAGACCCCGCACATCAATGATGTGTTGCCCATTGTCAGTGACCAGTGCACGACCGTCTTTCATTCGCACTTGGCCATGTCCACCCATTTTTGCAAACTGCTCAATGATGCGAGCACTCGCCATGGGAATGACTTCAACGGGCAAAGGAAATGCGCCTAGCACATCAACCAACTTAGACTCATCGGCAATGCAAACAAACATTTTGGATTGTGCCGCCACAATCTTTTCTCGAGTGAGCGCAGCACCGCCCCCTTTCACCATGTGACCTTGACCATTGATTTCATCTGCACCATCAATGTACACAGCCAACTCGCTCACTTCATTGCTGTCAAAAACAGGAATGCCCAAGGCTTTTAGCCGGGCTGTAGAAGCTTCAGAGCTAGAGACGGCCCCCTTAATTTGATCTTTCATAGTGGCCAAAGCTTCAATGAATTTATTCACAGTAGAGCCCGTGCCAACGCCCACAATTTGACCAGGCACCACATATTGAAGGGCTGCCTGACCTACCAGGGCTTTGAGTTCGTCTTGATTCATGGCGATTCTTTGAGACAATGCTGAATTGATTGAGATTATCCAATGTCCCTGAACCTTTACCCCCTGGCGCGACCCTTTTTATTCAATTTAGAGCCTGAAGCAGCCCATGATCTGACTTTGAATCAATTGGCTCAGACGCAAAATACTTGGTTTGACCGTGTCTACCGCCAGCCCTGGGTTGCCGACCCAGTTCAATTGGCTGGCCTCACATTTCCCAACCGAGTTGGCATGGCAGCAGGTCTTGATAAAAACGCCAAGTGCATCGATGGCCTAGGCGCCATGGGCTTTGGTTTTGTCGAGGTGGGTACAGTGACGCCACTGGCCCAACCTGGCAACGACAAACCCCGCATGTTCAGATTGCCCGAAGCCAAGGCTTTGATTAACCGCTTGGGTTTTAACAACCAAGGCCTTGATGCGTTTGTCGCCAACGTGAAAAAATCAAGGTTCAGAAATCAAGGCAGACTGCTTGGATTGAACATTGGAAAGAATGCCATCACGCCTATAGAACGTGCTACCGACGACTACTTGATTGGTTTAAGTGGTGTCTACGAGCATGCCGACTACGTCACCGTTAACATCTCTAGCCCCAACACCAAAAATTTACGCTCCTTGCAAACCGATCAAGCACTTGATCAACTTTTGTCAGCTCTGAACGAGCGAAAATTGGCGCTGACAGAACAGTACAAAAAACGCGTGCCCGTTTTTCTCAAGATTGCCCCTGATTTGGACGATGCCCAAATCGCTGTCATTGCTCAAAGTTTGATCAAACATCAAATGGATGGCGTCATTGCGACCAACACCACTTTGTCAAGAGAAGCCGTCAAAGGCATGCAGCATGGCGATGAAACGGGAGGGCTCTCCGGAGCTCCGGTTCTGGCAGGAAGCAATCGCGTCATTCGTTTGTTGCGCCAACATCTTGGACCTCAGTTCCCCATCATTGGCGTGGGTGGCATCCTGAGCGGCTACGATGCTGTCAGCAAAATAGAGGCAGGTGCCGATGTGGTGCAAATTTACACGGGCCTTATTTACAAAGGGCCCGCATTGGTCCATGAAGTGGCCAAGTCCCTGAAGCAATTGTCAAACAACTAAAGCTGCGATTTAGTTGGGTTTGTGTTTCAGGGCTTGCGAAACGTCAAAGGCAATTGCCAAGGAACTGGTCAATCCAGGTGATTCAATGCCCATCAAATGCACCAACCCAGACACGCCATGAGATTGAGGCCCCATGATGCAAAAGTCGGCGGCGGTTTCTTGAGGAGAATTGATTTTGGGCCGAATTCCAGCATAGGAAGGCATCAAGGCGCCATCTTTCAATCCCGGCCAATACTTGCGAACCTCTGCATAAAAGGCATCGCCACGGCTCGGATTGACACTCAAGTCATCAGGCGATTGAACCCACTCCACATCGGGTCCAAACTTGGCTTGTCCCGCCATGTCTAAAGTGAGATGAACCCCCAATCCAGCAGCTTCAGGGACTGGATAAATGAGTCTTGAAAAGGGAGATCTTCCTATCAGGCTGAAGTAATGGCCCTTGGCGTAGTAGGCATGAGGCAGTAGCTCCAACTTAAAGCCACTGAATTGTCGGGCGATTTGGGGGGCAAGCAACCCTGTTGAATTGATGACGCTCTCAGCCAAAATTTCAGTGCCGTCCGTCGTTCGAACAACGAACTGTGTTTTCCCATTTCCATGCGCAATCTGGGCAGATGAGAATTGAGAATTGAGCGCAAGAACGCCACCTGCATTTTCAAAATCTCCCAAATAACTCAGCATCAAAGCATGGCTGTCAACAATGCCTGTACCAGGTGACCACAATGCGGCTTCACAGCTTAATTCTGGCTCCATGGCTTGAGCTTGTTCCTTAGAAAGCAGCCTTAATTGGTCAGAACCCAAAACGCCATTTGCTTCAGCCTTAGCCTGAATCGAAGCCAATTGGACAACTTGGCCTGGTGAGGTGGCCACTATCAATTTGCCGCACTGTTTGTGAGGAATATGGCGTTCTTGGCAATAGGCATAGAGCCATTGACGGCCCTTGACACAGAGCTTGGCCTTCAAAGAACCCGCAGGGTAGTAAATGCCCGCATGAATCACCTCACTGTTCCGTGAACTGGTTCCCGTGCCAAAGGCATCCGCAGACTCCAACAGCAAAACTTCCTGACCTTCAAGGGCCAACTGGCGGGCTACGGCCAAGCCGACCACACCTGCTCCTAAAACAATTGTCTGAATTTGATCCATGTCCTATTCTCGCTGACACCAGCAAGACAGATCAAATTGAATCTTCAGGCAAACTTCAATGTTTAGCAAATTGACCTACCCAAAAAGGAGACCCATGAATCTTTTTAATTTACAAGACAAGGTGGCCATCGTCACTGGCGCAAGTCGCGGCATTGGCCGCTCGATCGCCTTTCAATTGGCTCGCGCGGGCGCCAAAGTGGTCATCTCCAGTCGCAAACTGGAGGCCTGTGAGGCGGTTGTCAAAGAAATTCAAGCAGAAGGCGGCACGGCCATGGCCATCAGCGCCAGCATTGCCGACAAAGCGCAACTGCAAAACATGGTTCAAAAAACTCGTGAGCTATGGGGCCCCATTGATATCTTGGTATGCAATGCCGCAAGCAACCCTTATTACGGACCCACGACAGGGATGAGCGATGAAGTCTTCAACAAAGTCATGCACAACAACGTTTTGTCTAGCACTTGGCTATGCACCATGGTCTATCCGGACATGAAAGCACAGAAGGATGGCGCGATTGTGTTGGTTTCATCGGTGGGTGGCTTGCACGGCTCCTCAGTCATTGGTGCATACAATATTTCCAAAGCCGCCGACATGCAATTGGCTCGCAACTTGGCTGTGGAATGGGGGCCAGACAATATCCGTGTGAACTGTATCGCGCCAGGCCTCATTCGAACCGCATTTGCCAAGGCCCTCACTGACGATCCCGTTAAAGCTGGTATGGTTGAAAATGAAACGCCGCTGCGACGAATTGGAGAGCCCGACGACATAGGGGGCATCGCTGTTCTGTTGGCCAGTGCTGCTGGAAAATACATTACAGGTCAAACCATTGTTGCCGATGGCGGCATGATGATTCGCTGAAATTGAACATTCAATTAAAAAGCCCAGCGCTACGCGCTGGGCTTTTTTGATTGGAGAAGAAAAGGAATCAAATTGATGTGATTCCAAACAAAATTCAATTAGGCAAAATTGGCTTCTGCAAAAGACCAATTGACCAATTTGTCGAGATACGTTTCAACAAACTTTGGGCGCATATTGCGGTAATCGATGTAATAGGCGTGTTCCCAAACGTCAACGGTCAACAAGGCTTTGTCGGCTGTGGTCAAAGGCGTGCCTGCGGCGCCCATGTTGACAATGTCAACACTGCCGTCGGCCTTTTTAACCAGCCAAGTCCAACCAGAACCAAAGTTACCAACAGCACTTTTGACGAAGGCTTCTTTGAAAGCTGCGTAGGAGCCATATTTAGCATGGATGGCTGCGGCCAAAGCACCCGTGGGCTCGCCACCACCATTTGGCTTCATGCAATTCCAAAAGAAGGTGTGGTTCCAAATTTGAGCTGAGTTGTTGTAAATGCCGCCGCTGGATTTTTTGATAATTTCTTCCAGAGACATGGATTCGAACTCAGTGCCTTTTTGCAAGTTGTTCAAATTTACGACGTAAGCATTGTGGTGCTTGCCGTGGTGAAATTCCAAAGTTTCTTGGCTGTAGTGTGGTGCCAATGCGTCGATGGCGTAGGGCAATGATGGCAGGGTATGTTCCATGTAATCCTCGTTTAGGTGCAGTAAAAAATCAAAGGCTTATTGTAGGTCGATCGGCAGTGCTTGTCTGCGATTTCCGAGCAAAAGGCACATGCAATCTGGGGTTGACATCCAAGAATTCACTTCAAGCCTTATTTGACTTGCAGGTTCACTTGCCCATCTGCCAAGCTTGCCGTCACAACCTGGTTAGATTTAAAGTCACTGGCATGCGTTAAGGCGCGGCCGGTGTCATCGGTGATCCATGCGTATCCTCGCTCCAATACCAAGCGTGGATTTAACAGCCCTAATCTGGTGCTGATGTTGAGAACCCGTTGATTGTGCCATTGAAGATTTTGTTGCACACGCGTTGGCAAATTTTCTGAGTGCCGGTCAAGAAACTGCTTGTGGACTTGCAATTGTGTTTTGAAAGCATATCGAAGAGATTGATTCATGCGCAACAAATTCGTCGCTTGATCTTTCAAAAGGGTCGATGGCCGGCCTAATCGATTGGCGATCCAGTCCAGCCTTTGGCTTTTACGATCAAGGCTGGTGATCAGCGCTTCACTCAGTGCCTTGCTCATTCGTTGGCAATCTGCCAACATTTGAGCGCCTGCTGTCGCAACCAACTCGGCTGCGGCAGTTGGTGTGGGCGCGCGCAAGTCGGCGACAAAGTCAGTCAATGTAAAGTCAGTTTCATGGCCTACGCCAGAAATGACGGGTACAGGACAAGAAGCCACGGCCCTTACCAAAGCCTCATCATTAAAGGCCCACAAATCTTCCATGGACCCACCACCACGAACCATCAAGATGACATCAATGACCGCAGCTTGAGTTGCTAAACCTAAACCAGGATTCAAAGGCCGACCCTGCCAACTGACCAGCTGATTCAAACTCTGAAGCAACTCTAAAGGCGCATTCGGCCCTTGTACGGAAGATGGCGCAACAATCACGGGAATGTGCGGAACCCGCCTTTGCAATGCTGTCACCACGTCATGCAAAGCCGCTGCTCCCAACGAAGTAATCAATCCGATCGCGCGTGGTTGGCTAGGAACAGCGCGCTTGCGTGAGGGATCAAATAATCCCTCCGCTTCCAATTTCGCTTTAAGTTTTAGAAACTGTGCAAACAAATCACCTTGACCTGCTCTTTGCATGGACTCGACAATTAACTGCAAATCACCGCGGGCCTCATAAACGCCCAACTTGCCCCTCAGCTCCACCAATTCACCATCTCGAGGCATGAACGTTAAAGCGCTGGCGGCCCTTTTGAACATGGCGCAGCGTATCTGACCGGTCTCATCCTTGAGATTGAAATAACAATGCCCACTGGCTGCTCTTGAAAAGCCAGAAATCTCGCCCTTGACCGCCACAGGATTGAACCTTGTATTCAAGGTGTCAGCAATTGCAAGGCATAGTGCACCAACTGACCATGTCCGCGGCTTTAAATCTGATTGCGTCATTCAAAAACCTTATTTTTCGCGGTGTTCAGGAACATATCCATTGAGAAAGCTTGTTATTCAAGGGGAAATTAATCCACAAATAGCACGAGCCATGGATTGCAGGGTCATTGCCAGAACCTAAGAGGCATAGTGAATCCTAAGTTGTTGATTTGATAGTAAAATTTATTGTCTAAAAAATGTGCAACTGGAAAAAGACCAGTATTCATGCGGTTTTCAAGCATATTGACAGCGAGTTCTTCACAAAGTTATCCACAGAAAAGAAGAACAAATCGATCAGCCATAATGAAAACTGAATCTACAAGTAGAAAGTTTGATTTTGACCAGCATCATACAAGCCGCAGGGTGGCCAATTTGGCCTCTCATTGCTTGCTCCATTTTTGCCTTCGCCATTATTTTGGAGCGCCTTTATGCACTGCAATCGGCCAAAGTACTTCCTGAGAAGGCTTTGGACATCGCGATCGAGTCCACTCACCAGGGTTTTCCCAGCGAATCCACCATTCAAGAAATTGCGCTGATGGGTGCTGTTGGGCCTATTTTTGCAACAGGCCTGCAAACTCTCGCTTTGAATCCGAACGCTTCTCATCAAGATGTCAGAGAAAGCATGGAAATGGAAGGTCGCATGGCCGCGCAAGGTTTGGAGCGTTACCTCACTGCATTGGCCACATTGGCCTCTGCATCGCCTTTGTTAGGCTTGTTAGGAACAGTGGTGGGCATGATTGAGTTGTTTGGTTTGCAAACTCCAGGACAACAACAGCCGACAGAATTGGCGCATGGCATTTCTATTGCGCTATACAACACAGCACTCGGCCTGATTGTTGCCATACCTTGTCTGATGGCATGGCGATTCTTTAAATCAAAAGTAGACCGACTGGTACTTCAAATGGAATGGGCTTCTGAGAGATTCGCCAGGCATTTAGCTGCAATGCGTGAGTAAAAATATCGAGTGAATTCATTTTGAAATTTAAAAAGAACACAGCCATTGAACCCGACATCAATTTGATTCCCTTCATTGATGTCTTGTTGGTCGTGCTCATTTTTTTGATGGTCTCGACGACTTGGACCAAGTTCAATGAAATGAACGTGAGCTTGCCTTCTGCTTCTGCACAAGTCCCCCAAGATTCAGCTGCAACATGGGTGGTCAGTGTGAGCTCTCAAGGCTTCTACGCTGTCAACGGCAGCAAGCTTGAAGGGAGAACCCTGCAAGACCTCAACTACGAACTTTCTGGCATGCGCAAATCAGAAGCTTCTCTTCTTATTAAAGCCGATGCTTCTGCCAGTCATCAATCGGTCGTCAATGTGCTGGAGGCCGCCCGACTGAATGGTGTGTCTAAAATTGCATTTGCAACTCAAAATACGCCCCTAGCAAGTAAGCCCTAAAAATCAACATGCGCCAATACTTGCAAAAACTCCCGCTCTACTGGGGTGAAAGAAGTGCAGTCACTTATTTGCTTTGGCCCATAGAAGCCATTTACAAACTGGCCTTGAGAATCAGGCAGCTGGCATACGCATTAGGTTGGTTCAAACAACAGCAGGTCGATGCCACAGTCATTGTGGTGGGAAATGTTGTAGCCGGTGGCGGTGGCAAAACACCACTCACCATGGCCATTGTTCAGCGCTTGTTGTCACAAGGTTATCCGGTTGGCGTCATTTCCCGAGGCTATGGAAGGGCAAATTCTTTCCTTCACCTTGTGAACAATCAAAGTTTGGCAAGTGAAGTGGGCGATGAACCCTTGATGATTTTTCAAAAATGCAAAGTACCCGTGGTGGTGGGCTCGCAACGCATCGATGCGGCCAGACATCTGCTCCACCACTTTCCAAATGTCAAAGTCTTGGTTTGCGACGACGGGCTTCAACACAAAGCGCTTCAGCGCGATATCGAAATATGTGCCATGGATGCCATGGGGTTGGGCAATCGCCGCTTGCTTCCGGCTGGCCCATTGCGCGAGCCTTGGCCAAGGGCAGTTGATCTGCTGCTGCATACCCACCAAAGAACGCTGGCACAAGGGTATGAATCTCACAGAGAACTCCAAACGCACGCGCTGACCTCCAGCGGAAAGCATGTCTCAATGGAAAACTTGAAATCGCGCCTTGTTGAAGTTGTTTCAGGCATTGCCAGACCTGAAGCATTTTTGAAAATGCTCCAAGAAAATCAAATTCAAATAAAGCATTCAAGTGCCCTGCCCGATCACGACAATTTTGAAACTTGGGCACCCCTACACCCTGAACTGCCGCTTCTGTGTACTGAAAAAGATGCGGTGAAACTGTGGACTCGCTTTCCCGATGCACTTTCAATTCCTCTAATTTTCGAACCAGAACCTGCGTTTTGGAAAGCCTTCGATACACTCTTCCAAAGCCGTCACAGGTATCATTGAGCCATGGACACGAAATTACTCGAACTGCTGGTTTGCCCTGTTACCAAGGGACCCCTAGATTTACAACGCGAATTGCAAGAGTTATGGTCGCGCAGTGCTCGGCTTGCCTATCCTATTCGCAAGGGTATTCCCATCTTGCTAGAAAACGAAGCTCGAACCTTGAGTGATGAAGAGCTAGAACAACTCAAACCCCGTACGCCTCTGGTCTAAATTCTCTTTGAGTGGCTCATGTCTCCAGCCTTCACTGTCATCATTCCTGCTCGCTTGGGTTCAACAAGGCTACCCAACAAGCCCTTGGCCGATATCCACGGCTTGCCCATGGTGGTTCGAGTTGCCCAACGTGCAGCCCAATCGAATGCTGTCCAAGTGGTGGTAGCCGCAGACAGTCTTGAAATCGTTCAAGCCTGCCATGCGCAGGGGGTACGTGTCTTGCTAACTCAAATGGATCATCCAAGTGGCAGTGACAGGCTTGCAGAAGCTAGCGCAATATTGGGTTTGAAACCTGACGACTTGGTGGTGAATGTGCAAGGCGATGAACCCCTGATTAACCCTGAGCTGATCAATCAGGTGGCGGATTTGCTAATTCAGCGACCTACTGCCAGCATGAGCACGGCAGCCCACGAAATTCAGGATCTTGCCGAATTTACCAACCCCAATGTTGTCAAAGTCGTCCTCGACCATGAAAAGCTTGCCTTGTATTTCAGCCGAGCACCTGTTCCTTGGTGGCGTGATGGCTTTGCAAAAGGCATTCATTCCCTGCCCAACCCTGCACCACTCAGGCACATTGGAATTTACGCTTATCGCGTCGGCTTTTTGCAAAGATTTCCCCTTTTGCCAGTGGCTACCATTGAGACCGAGGAAGCTTTAGAGCAATTGCGCGCAATGTGGCATGGCCACAAAATAGCCGTTCACATCAGCCCAGAAGCGCCAGGGCCAGGTGTAGATACCCCAGAAGATTTAGAGCGAGTCAGGGCATTGCTGAAGCCATAAAAGTCTCCCATTGGGCTCGTCAGGAAAATCTAGGCGGACCGTGATATTCTCTGATGAGGGCCATCCAAGCCATGGCGAAAGATTAAATAACTATTAGGGACTTTCATGAGACTCATTCTTTTAGGCGCACCAGGAGCAGGCAAAGGAACACAGGCTGCGTTCATTTGCGCCAAATACGCTATTCCTCAAATCTCAACGGGCGACATGTTGCGCGCTGCGGTTAAAGCCGGCACCCCCCTTGGATTGCAAGCCAAGGCCGTCATGGAGTCTGGCGGTCTGGTTAGCGATGACCTGATTATCAACCTCGTTAAAGAGCGCATTGCTCAAGACGATTGTGCCAATGGCTTCTTGTTTGACGGCTTCCCCCGAACAATTCCGCAAGCCGATGCCATGAAGGCAGCAGGTGTGAAATTGGACTATGTGCTTGAAATTGATGTACCCTTCGACGCCATCATTGAGCGCATGAGTGGCCGCCGCTCACATCCTGCATCAGGTCGCATTTACCACGTCAAATTCAATCCGCCCCAAACCGAAGGCATAGACGACCAAACAGGTGAAGCACTGGTCCAGCGTGAAGACGACAAAGAAGAAACAGTTAAAAAGCGTTTGGACGTTTACAGCCAACAAACACGACCCTTGGTTGCCTATTATTCTGAATGGGCACAGCGCGAAGCGCATTCAGCCCCTCAATACCGTGCCATCAGCGGTTTGGGCAGTGTTGAAGAAATTACTCAACGCGCCATGCAGGCTCTAGGCGCAGAAAAGTAATTCAATTCACTTGGACATCGGCTCAAGCAATTAAGCTAAGCAAAATTTGAAACCATCTAGTGGCTTTGATGCTGTGACATGATGTCCAGCAACAAAGCCACTCTTGTTTTCACGGGACTCAAGCCGCCTGCAGTTTCAAATTCATGGCACTCGTTAGGTATCACAGAGCCCTGATTGCAACGCGTTGAAACTCGAATTTCAACATGGGACTGTTGAGCCCTAAACAAACTTTCTTTCATCTTTGTATGAATAGAACCATTACCAGTTCCTGCTACAACCAAACCTTTGACGCCCGCTTGAACCAATGCATCAATGTGCAAAGGTGATGCATTGACATGGTTCATCACAATTTCAACCCAAGGCCAAGAAGCAGCATCTGGCAATTGACTTACTGCCATTGAATGCGTGAAGGCGGGTGGCACAAAAGTTTCATGCCACTGAACTTGGTCATTGGCTATTCGACCCGCCATTCCATTCTCTCCTGAGTCAAAGGCATTCAATCGAGTTGGGTGAACTTTTTGAACATATTGACTGTGGTGAATCTCACCGGCAGCGACCAACCAAGTACCTCGCCCTTTTGTGGTTGCAGCTACACACAAGGCGGCCCTTAAATTTCGAGGACCATCTGCGTCCTTGAAGTTCGCGGGTCTCATGGCACACGTCAGAACGATTGGTTTGTTTGAGGTCATGACTTGTGACAGGAAAAAAGCCGTTTCTTCAAGCGTATCCGTCCCGTGCGTTATCACGACAGCCGATACATCAGCCATGTCTAACCAATGTTCACATCGTTTGGCCAAATGGATCCATGTTCCAAAGTCCATGTCCTTGCTGTCCAATTGCGCGACTTGCTCAGACTCCAATTGGAAATCGTCTAGGAAAGTTGGCCATTGCGAGTTCAAGTCTGAGGCGGACCTTAATATTTCGCTGATCCCGCGCTGAGCCGCTTTGTATGTCAGGCCTTCGTTGGCTGATTTGGATTCCCCTGCGATGGTGCCGCCTGTGCCCAAAACAACAATTTTTTGATTTTTTGCTTGCATTTGTAAAAATACTGGTTAAAAATACAGTCACTGGATAAGAACACAGTTATTTGACCTCAGACACCTCTAAAGGAGTGCATCATGATCGATCAACCCAAGCTCACAGCCAGACAGCAAGAAATTTTGGAACTCATCCAAAAAAGCATTGCCGAAACAGGTTCCCCACCGACCAGGGCCGAAATTGCAAACGTCCTAGGCTTTAAATCAGCCAACGCCGCTGAAGAACACCTCCAAGCTTTAGCCCGCAAAGGCGCCATCGATTTGGTCAGTGGCACCTCTCGAGGTATTCGCCTCAAAGGCTCATCCCGCAACACTGGGCGCAGTAGCACAGACATGTTTAGCATGCCTTTGCCTGGCTTTGCCCAGTTGGCATTGCCGCTTGTAGGCCGCGTTGCTGCAGGCTCGCCTATTTTGGCCCAAGAACACGTCGATCGCACCTACCATGTCGAAAGCCACTTGTTCCAAGAGCAACCAGACTATTTACTCAGAGTCCGCGGTATGTCTATGCGAGACGCCGGCATCATGGATGGCGACCTGCTGGCCGTTAAAGCCACCAAAGAAGTCAGAAACGGGCAAATTGTGGTGGCGCGCCTTGGAGATGAAGTCACTGTTAAACGTCTGCGCCGTCAAGCCGACCGTATTGAGCTTCTCCCAGAAAACCCCGATTACCCTATTATTTTGGTCAACCCAGGCGAGCCCTTCGACATCGAAGGCTTGGCGGTCGGACTCATTCGCAACACCCTCTTGATGTAACCCCCATTCAATAAAGGCCTCCCATGACAATCAGTCTATTTGGAATTTCCAGCATCTATACCGGCATTCAAAAGTTCATGAGTGCCAAATCTCAATTTGAGCTCAGTGCCCAATACGTTCAACCCTTGCCCTCCTACTTGGCCGTTTCGTCCAAAGAAGGCAAGTTGGCCAAACAGCGTGCTTTGCGTATTCTTCGCATCACAGAACATGGCGAAGCAACGCAGTGCGCCGGTCGCATGGTCATTTCTGGCCGCATGGCCGATGTTTGTGCCGAACTCGACAGACTTGTCGCTCTCGAAGCTCAAAAAACTCTCAAACTCCCCCACTAATTTGTAGGCCTTGGGGAGAGGCAAAATTTCCTGCTCCCCCCTAATGAAAGCCTCTAGGCAAGGCACAATAGTGCTTATGAATATTGTGATCCTTGACGACTATCAAGATGTCGTCCGAAAACTAGACTGCGCTGTCAAACTCGACGCCTACAACGCCAAGGTCTACACCAATACCGTCAAAGGTTTGGGGCAGTTGTCCGTTCGCCTTAAGGACGCAGACATATTGGTTCTCATTCGTGAGCGCACGCACTTGAACAGGCAGCTCATTGAAAAACTCCCAAGACTCAAGCTCATCTCCCAAACAGGTGCAGCCGGTTCACACATTGATTTAGAAGCTTGTTCAGAGCGCGGCATTGCCGTTGCACAAGGAACAGGATCTCCCTATGCCCCAGCAGAGTTAACTTGGGCCTTGATCATGGCCGCTTCTCGGCGTCTTCCGCAATACATTGGCAACCTCAAACATGGCGCATGGCAACAGTCTGGATTAAAAAGCGCTTCAATGCCAGCCAACTTTGGTATGGGATCCGTGCTACGTGGCAGAACATTTGGCGTTTGGGGCTACGGAAAAATTGGGCAATTGGTTGCTGGCTACGCCAAAGCTTTTGGCATGCAAGTCGTTGTGTGGGGCAGTGAAGCCTCTCGCGATAAAGCAGTCAAAGACGGTTACATCCCAGCCTCTACGCGAGAAGCATTTTTTGAACAATGCGATGTCTTGTCCATCCATCTTCGACTCAATGAAGCGACTCGCGGCATTGTGACCTTGGAAGACCTGTCCCGCATGAAAACCAGTGCCATGATTGTCAATACATCACGCGCAGAACTCATTGAACCCGACGCCCTGATCAGCTCGCTCAATCGAGGGCGACCGGGTTTAGCAGCAATCGATGTTTTTGAGCATGAGCCAATTTTGCAAGGACACGCACTTCTGCGTTTGGAAAATTGCATTTGCACACCACACATTGGTTATGTTGAGAAAGACAACTACGAGTTGTACTTTGGCGCAGCATTTGACAACGTGGTCAACTTCATCAAAGGCACTCCGACCAACATCGTCAATCCGGGCGCTCTGCAAGTGCGCCGCTAATTGACTACCAGCAGATTCAACCTGCTTGCTCACTCAAAACTTATCTCAATCAAATGATGAATATTGCATTCAAAAAAGTAGCTGTCATTGGCGCAGGTGCCATGGGACGCGGCATCGCGCAAATTGCGGCTCAAGCCGGCAGCCAAGTTGACCTCTATGACACCCAATCAGAGGCTTCCTTCAAAGCCTTAGAGGCGGTTCACAAGGTCTGGGACTCACTGTTGGCAAAAGGCCGCATTGATGAAAAAACGCTAGCCACTTACAAATCTAATTTAAAGACCGCCACCAGCTTGCAAGATTTAAAGGATTGCGAGCTCATCGTCGAAGCCATTGTCGAAAGACTCGACATTAAAAAAAGCTTGTTCGCTGAGTTAGAAAACCTGGTGCCAGAAACCACAGTATTGGCAACCAACACTTCTTCTCTTTCGGTTACTGCCATTGCGGCAGGGCTCAAACGACCCGCCCAATTTGCTGGCTATCACTTTTTCAATCCTGTGCCATTGATGAAAGTGGTGGAAGTCATTGCTGGCCTTCAAACGAATCCGGATGTGTGCATTCGACTCACGGAGTTTGCCAAGCAAATGGGACATACGGCCGTTCAAGCGAACGACACACCAGGCTTCATCGTGAACCATGCCGGCCGAGGTTACGGCACCGAAGCTTTGCGCATTGTTTCGGAAAACGTTGCCGATTTCGCCACCATTGACCGAATTTTAAAAGACCAAGTCGGCTTCAAATTAGGACCCTTCGAACTTTTCGATCTCACAGCTTTAGATGTGTCTCATCCAGTCATGGAGTCGATCTACAACCAGTACTATCAAGAACCGCGTTACCGCCCCAGCGTTATCACAGCGCAGCGTTTGGCAGGTGGCGTCATAGGCAAAAAAGTGGGTGACGGCTTCTACAAATACATCGATGGCAAGGCTGTAGTGTCCCCAGAGCCAGCGGTACCCGATGTGAAAGACTTCCCGCCGGTTTGGGTGTCTCCTCGTGCCTCAAGGCGTCTAGAACTTTTGCAATTGCTCAAAGATCTGGGTGCCAACATAGAAACAGGTGCTTCTCCATCACCGCATGCTTTAACCCTTGTAGCGCCTCTAGGCTTTGATGTCACGACGGTTGCTGTCGTAGAACGCCTAGACCCCGCGCGAACCATTGGCATTGACATGCTGTTTGATGATGCTGCTACAAAACGACGCGTATTGGCCACCAACCCAGCCACCAGATCTGACATGCGCGATGCCGCCCATGCCTTGTTTGCCAAAGACGGCAAGGCCGTCAGCGTTGTTCGAGACAGCGGTGGTTTCGTCACACAGCGCGTCGTCGCCAACATCGTCAACATTGCGTCCGACATGTGCCAGCAAGGGGTTTGCACACCTCAAGATTTAGACATCGCGGTCACTTTGGGCCTAGGTTACCCCGTTGGCCCCCTTGCACTGGGTGACAAATTAGGTCCTACCAATATTTTGGAAGTGCTGTTCAATTTGCAAACAGTTTATGGTGATCCCCGTTATCGCCCAAGCCCATGGTTGCGCCGCCGAGGCGCCATTGGTTTGTCATTGCTGCATAGCGAGGACTGATCATGTCTGCACAACTGCTCAGCACCAGCGAAGGCGCCACCCTTATTCTCACTTTGAGCAATCCTGAGCACAGGAATGCTCTGGGCCCAGAAATGTATGCGGCAGGCGTTGAGGCGCTGAGTGTGGCCGAGTCAAGCGCTGAAATCAAAAGCGTCATCATTACCGGCGAAGGTGAATTGTTCAGCGCAGGTGGCAATTTGCAAAGACTGAACAACAACCGCCAATTGCCACCAGAACACCAAGCGCAAAGCATCGAGGGCTTGCACAACTGGATTGAAGCCATTCGAACTTTCCCCAAGCCTGTGATTGCTGCAGTTGAAGGTCCAGCGGCCGGAGCGGGCTTCTCTTTGACCCTGGCCTGCGACCTCATTGTTGCCGCTCGAAACAGTGTCTTTGTGATGGCGTACAGCAACATTGCGCTGTCACCTGATGGCGGTGGCACTTGGAGTTTGGCGCGCAGTGTGCCAAGACAATTGGCCACAGAGTTGTTGATGTTGGGCGAGCGCATTCAAGCAGAACGGCTTCATCAATTGGGCGTGGTCAACACATTGTGTGAGCCAGGTCAGGCATTGGGCACAGCGCTCACCATGGCCCATCTTTTAAATCAAAAGGCCCACAACGCGCTGGCCAGCATCAAAGAGTTGATCAATGAAGCCGACGCTGCCTCTTTGAATCATCAATTGGCGCTTGAACGTGATCATTTCGTGAAGAATTTGCACCATGTCAATGCAGGCATTGGCATTTCGGCCTTTTTAAACAAAGAAAAACCGCGCTACGAGTAAGGCAGGGTCCCTCAGGCGACAATTTTTCACAACCCAGTCACTCAAAAGACAGACTATGGACGAACCCATTCTTACGATGGAGGAAAGAGAATCCATCAACGCTGGGCGTTGGTTCTCTACCCTTTCACCATCACTCAGGCACGACATACTTCGATGCGCTTACGTCAAACGGCACAAAGACGGCGAACTCATTGCAGCCCGCGGAGAACCGCCGGAGCAGTGGATCGCCTGCGCCAAGGGCGCCGTCCGTGTCAGTTCTACCTCGGTGTCGGGCAAATTAATCACCCTGACCTATGTCGAGCCAGGCATCTGGTTTGGCGATGTCTCCATCTTCGACGGCGACAGGCGTACGCACGACGCTTATGCTCATGGCGAAACCACCACACTCAATGTGGCCAAGGCAGATTTCAAGAAGATTTTGGCATCCCACGTGGAGCTGTACGACGCCATGTTGCGCTTGCACGCACGTCGCATTCGGCAACTTTTCGGATTGGTCGAAGACCTGAACACCTTGCCCCTCAGAGCACGCCTAGCCAAACAACTCAATCACTTGCTTCGCAGCTATGGCGTTCCAAGCTTGTCCGATGCCAAGGCCATTCGAATCAGTTTGCAATTGGCGCAGGAAGAATTGGCACAGTTATTGGGGGCATCCAGACAAAGAGTGAACCAAGAGCTCAAGCAAATGGAACGCGAACATGTCATCAAAATCGAACCCGGTGGTCTGACCGTGCTAGACAGAGAAGCTCTTCTCAAAATTGTAAATTCGGACAACTGAACGCCAGTGCCTTCACCTTGAACACAAACAGCGGTAATTTTCATGAGCCAGTTTGATCATTTTGTGGGCACTCGCCCAGTCACAGGCGCCCATGCCTTCGATGTCCTCACCCTTGAGCGTTGGTTGTATGCCAACATGCCCGCCTTTGAAGGCCCACTGAGCGTTGAAATGTTCAAAGGCGGTCAATCTAATCCAACCTACAAGCTCATCACCCCCCAATGCGCCTACGTGATGCGGGCTAAGCCTGGGCCTGTTGCCAAATTGCTGCCATCGGCACATGCCATTGAACGAGAATTTGCGGTCATGAAAGGCCTTGCAGGCACAGCTGTACCCGTGGCTCACATGCATGTACTTTGCGAAGATGAAACCATCATTGGCCGTGCTTTCTATGTGATGGAATTTGTCGCTGGCCGTGTCTTGTGGGATCAGTCCTTGCCTGGCATGACCAACACCCAACGCGGCGAAATTTATGACGAGATGAACCGTGTCATTGCAGCCCTGCACAGTGTGAAGTTTGCAGAGCAAGGCTTGGCCAATTACGGCAAGCCTGGCAGTTACATCGAACGACAAATTGGGCGTTGGAGCAAACAGTACGTAGCCTCTCAAACACAGCCCATTCCAGAAATGGACCGCTTGATGACATGGCTGCCTGCCAATATTCCCAACAGTGCCAAAGATGAATCTTTGGTCAGCATCGTGCATGGCGACTTTCGCTTAGACAACATGATGTTTCACCCCACTGAGCCCAAAGTATTGGCGGTGCTAGATTGGGAGCTTTCCACATTGGGCCACCCGCTGGCTGACTTCAGCTATCACTGCATGGCTTGGCACATCAAACCAGGATCATTCAGGGGCATTGGCGGCCTCGATCACAAAACACTGGGTATCCCAGAAGAGGCCGACTACATCCAACGTTATTGCGAACGCACAGGTTTCACCACACCCGAGAAACTGGCCCTCGATTGGAATTTCTACATGGCCTACAACCTCTTCCGCATCGCAGCCATTCTGCAAGGCATTGCCAAACGCGTAGAAGACGGAACGGCTTCAAGCGATCAAGCCAAATCATCGGGAGCGGGTGCCAAGCCCATGGCCGAACTGGCATGGCAATTCGCAAGCCAAGTTCATTGAACTTTCATACAACTTAATGTCAAAAATATTTTTCAAGATTTAACAGGAGACCTTCAATGCAATTCGAATACTCAGACAAAGTCAAAAACATGCAAGCCCGCTTGCTGGCTTTCATGGACGAGCACATTTATCCCAACGAAGCGCGATTCTTTCAAGAAATTGCCGACAACCGCGCAAAAGGCAATGCCTGGGTTCCCACCAAAATTGTGGAAGAACTCAAGCCCAAAGCACAGGCTGCTGGCCTTTGGAATTTATTTTTGCCTAAGTCACCCCGTGCGCCACAAGGCTTGTCGAATTTGGAATACGCGCCCCTTTGCGAAATCATGGGACGCGTACCCTTCGCTGCTGAAATTTTCAATTGCTCAGCCCCCGACACTGGCAACATGGAAACCTTTGAACGCTATGCCAGCGAAGAACTCAAAGACCAATGGCTAGAGCCTTTGCTCAAAGGTGAAATCCGCTCTGCTTTTCTCATGACCGAACCCGATGTTGCTTCTTCAGATGCCACCAACATTCAGTGCGAAATTAGGCGTGATGGCGACGAGTACGTCATCAACGGTCGCAAGTGGTGGTCTTCTGGTGCAGGTGACCCACGCTGCGCGGTTTACATTGTCATGGGCAAAACCAACCCAGATGCAGGCCGTCATGAGCAACAGTCCATGATCATTGTGCCTGCCAACACACCTGGCATTACCGTGGTTCGTGCACTGTCCGTGTTTGGATATGACGATGCGCCTCATGGCCACATGGAAGTGGTACTCAACAACGTTCGCGTGCCTGCTGCCAACTTGCTGCTGGGCGAAGGCCGCGGCTTTGAAATTGCGCAAGGCCGCTTAGGTCCAGGACGTATTCACCATTGCATGCGCACCATTGGCGTGGCCGAACGCGCCCTCGAACTCATGTGCAAGCGTTTGAACTCACGCGTGGCATTTGGTCGCGAAGTGGCGCGTCAAACTGTTTGGCAAGAACGCATTGCTGAATCACGCTGCATGATTGAACAAGCTCGCTTGCTCACTTTGAAAGCGGCTTACATGATGGACACCGTGGGCAACAAAGTGGCCAAAGCTGAAATTGCCATGATTAAAATTGTGGCGCCTCAGATGGCGTGTCAAATCATTGATTGGTCTATCCAAGCGCATGGCGGTGGTGGTGTGTCGCAAGACTTCCCATTGGCCTACGCATACGCTCATCAACGCACGCTGCGTTTGGCAGACGGCCCCGATGAGGTGCACCGTAACTCTTTGGCCAAGCTCGAATTGGCAAAGCACCTGCTCATGCCAGGCGAGGTAGAGATGCCCGTCACGCGTGGCAGTTAACAAGTCCCTGTTTGAGTTTCAGCCCATCAGGCATTTGTGTTTTCGCGCGGGACATCTTGAACTTTGAAAGAACTTTTTATTCAAGTTTCAAGATTTCCCTTGATACCGCATTAGAATAATAGGCTTGTCGGAGCGTAGCGCAGTCTGGTAGCGCATCTGGTTTGGGACCAGAGGGTCGAAGGTTCGAATCCTTTCGCTCCGACCACTCATTTATACCAAGGCCCTACCTTTCTGGTTCCAGGGCCTTTTTTATCTGCCCGTAGCTCAACTGGATAGAGCAACGGCCTTCTAAGCCGTAGGTCGGGGGTTCGAGTCCCTCCGGGCAGGCCATATTTTTTCTAAAAATCAGGGTTTCTCCTAGATTTTTGGCTCTTGATATGCAACATAATGCATGCTTCAAGGAGATTTTCATGACTACCTCAACTTCACGCCGCTTGGTTTTAACACGCAGTGCCGCTTTGGTTGGTGCCGCCAGTTCTAGCTTGCTGTTGACAGAATTCGCTCAAGCTCAGTCCAGCAAAATTCGCGTTGGATTGATGTTGCCCTACTCTGGCGCATTTGCCCCATTGGGCGTGGCCATTGAAAATGGCGTTCGCATGGCCATCAACGAACAAGGTGGAAAGTTGGGTGGACGCGAAATTGAATGGTTCAAAGTTGACGACGAATCGGACCCCTCCAAAGGCATTGAGAATGCCAACAAATTGGTTCAGCGCGACAAAGTCGACGTTCTCATAGGGACGGTGCACTCTGGCGTACAGATGGGCATCCAAAAAGTAGCACGCGACTCGGGTGTTCTTTCATTGATCCCGAATGCAGGTGTGCATGCAGCAACGCGTTCTTTGTGCGCTCCCAACGTCTTTCGCACCAGCTTCTCCAACAGCCAACCAACCTTGGCATTAGGCCAAGCCATGGTGGCTAAGGGTCACAAAAAGGCGGTCTGGATCACATGGAAGTATGCAGCAGGCGATGAGGCCTTTGAGGGCTTTAAAGAAAGCTACACCAAAGCGGGTGGCACCATTGTCAAAGAGTTGGGCTTGCCCTTCCCGAACGTTGAATTCCAAGCACTGCTCACAGAAATTGCCGCACTGAAACCAGACGCAGTCGCTTGTTTCTTTGCAGGCCCTTCTGGCGCCAAATTCATGAAAGACTTTGCTGCAGCTGGCCTCAAAGGAAAGATTGCACTTTATGGATCTGGCTTCTTAACCGAAGGCGTGTTGGAAGCAGCGGGCCCCGCAGCCGATGGCGTCATGACCACCCTTCACTACAGCGACTCTTTGGAAACACCCCGGAACAAGGCTTTCCGTTTGGAATACGCCAAAACTTTCAAAATGCAACCCGATGTTTATGCAGTTCAAGGCTACGACACAGGTCTTTTGTTAATCCAAGGTGCCAATGCCGTCAAAGGCGATTTGTCGAAGAAACCAGAGCTCTACAAAGCAATGGAAGGCGCAGTCATTGACAGCCCACGTGGCAAATGGACCATGAGCAAATCACACAATCCGGTGCAAGACATTTACTTGCGCGTGGCAGAAAAAGGCGAGAACAAAGTCATTGGTGTGGCTTCCAAAGCGTTAGCCGATTCAGGCGCCGGCTGCCGCATGGGCTAATTCGAAACACCCATCATGCTAAAGCGGTGGAGTGGTCCGCCGCTTTTTTTGTGCCTACTTAACCGCAACTCAGCATTTCTTTGGTGTTAATTTTTCCTCTATGGATTTCGTCAATTTTCTTATCCAGTTGCTAAACAGTGTTCAGTATGGCTTGTTGTTGTTCATGTTGGCAGCAGGTCTCACTTTGATTTTTGGCATCATGGGTGTGGTCAATTTGGCTCACGGAAGTTTTTACATGTTGGGCGCTTATCTGGCCTGGTCTTTGGCGGCCATGACACAAAGCTTCACACTCGCCATCATCTTGGGAACCCTGCTGTCGGTGCTGTTTGGTTTGCTGCTTGAATGGTTATTGTTCAGACATTTTTACAAACGCGATCACCTAGATCAAGTTCTGCTGACCTTTGGTCTCATTTACGTCTTTGAAGAAACGCGTTCTATTTTGTGGGGCGATGACGTGCACGGTGTCAACATTCCCAATGTTCTCAGCGCCTCCATTCCACTGACAGAAACGCTTTCATATCCGGTCTACCGTTTGTTCATGTCGGGCGTGTGTTTGCTTTTGGCATTGGGTCTTTATCTGCTCATTTCGAAAACACGCTTAGGCATGAAAATTCGCGCTGGCGCTTTCAATCACGAAATGACAGAGGCTTTGGGCGTCAATATCAAACTCATACACGCCTTGGTATTTGCCATGGGTGTTGGCCTGGCCACCATTGCAGGCATGGTGGCGGCACCCGTGTCCAGCGTCTATCCCAACATGGGGTCGCAAGTGCTCATCATGTGTTTTGTGGTGGTGGTCATTGGCGGCATTGGTTCGGTCAAAGGCGCGCTCATCGCAGCCTTGCTCGTCGGTTTGGTCGACACCTTTGGCAAAGTGTTGCTGCCCCAAGTTGCAGGCATGTTGGTCTATGTGTTGATGGCCATTGTTTTACTTTACAAGCCTGAAGGCTTGTTTAAAAACTAAGGGGCATGTCATGAGCGACTCTCAAGCTCCTCTCGAAACACTGCCACGCAGTTTGAAGATTTTGCTGGGTGCTGGGCTGCTGGCTTTGGCGGCCTTTCCTTTTGTAGGCACCGACTACTACGTGCAAATGGTCACCCGCATGATGATCTTGGCCATCTTTGCAATGAGCCTTGATTTGCTTCAAGGCGTGACGGGCTTGGTCTCTTTGGGCCATGCAGCTTACTTTGGCGTGGCCGGTTATGTCTTGGCATTTTTGACGCCTCCTGGCGAGCCTGTGTCTTTATGGTGGACTCTGCCTGCAGCCGTAGGGGCTTCCGCGTTGTTGGCCTTGGTCATTGGTTTTTTGGTGGTTCGAACTCATGGCATTTACTTCATCATGGTCACGATGGCCTTTGCGCAGATGGTGTTCTATGTCTTCTTCGACAACAAGGCCCTGGGCGGATCTGACGGCATCTACATCAACTTCAAACCAGAAGCCATTTTGTTTGATTTAGAAAACAAAAAGGTTTTCTACTTCTTCACCTTGGCGCTCATGGTCTTGGTCTATGGTTTTTTAAGGCGCTTGCTTTGGAGCCCCTTTGGCCGCGCATTGGCCGGCATTCGAGTGAATGAACATCGAATGCGCGCTTTAGGTTATGGCACCTTCAGCCACAAACTGGCTGCATTTTCACTGGCCGGAGCACTGGCCGGTTTGGCCGGCTTTTTATGGGGCGCCCAATCGGGCTATGTCAACCCTGAGCTCATGGGTTTTCACATGAGCGCGCACGTCATCATGATGGTCATTTTAGGGGGCATGGGCAATTTTGCAGGTGCCATCGTTGGCGCTTTCTCATTTGAATATTTACTCCATGTGTTCAAAGATTTGCCAGCAGTAGGCAGCTTTAATTTGGGTAAACATTGGCAACTCTGGATGGGCCTTTTCATAGTGGCGCTAGTGATATTGGCTCCCCGCGGTATTTTGGGCTTGTTTGACTCATTGCTCAAAGGCAAGGCGCAGCATCATGACTAATCCTCAAACGCCATCTGATTTGCTCTTGCGTGCCAACAAGATCACCAAAAACTTTGGCGGCCTGACCGCGGTCAATGAAGTTTCAGTCGATTTGCGCAAAGGCGAAATACATGCCGTTATCGGCCCTAACGGTGCTGGCAAATCTACTCTGGCCAATTTGCTCTCTGGTGACTTACCGCCCACATCGGGACATGTTGCCTTGAACGGCCAAGACATTACCGGCTGGACACCTGAAAGAATTTCTCGCAACGGTCTGGGCCGAAGTTATCAAAAAACGAACATCTTCAGAAGCTTCAGTGTGTGGGACAACGTTCGCTTGTCGGCTCAATCACGCACACAACCCGGGCCCTTCAATCCACTGGCTTGGTTGACACAAGCCAATCACATGTCGGATGTGAATGCACGCGCAGAGCGTGCCATTGAATTGGCCGGTTTGCAAAATCGCCGCCAAGCCTTGGCAGGTGCGGCAAGCCATGGCGAACAACGCCAACTTGAAATAGCCATGACTTTGGCCACAGAGCCGCAAGTGCTGTTGTTGGACGAGCCATTGGCCGGCATGGGTGTGGCAGAAGCAGAAAGCATGGTGCAGTTGCTGCTGCGTTTAAAACCTTATCACGCCATGATGCTTGTAGAGCACGACATTGATGCTATTTTCACTTTGGCCGATCAACTGACCGTCATGGTGAACGGCCAGGTCATTGCCAGCGGTTTGCCAGCAGCGGTCAGAGCCGATGCCAGCGTCCAGGCAGCCTATTTGGGTGAGGATCACTGAAATGACTGACTCATTGATTAAAGTAAGAGGTCTTAACAGTTATTACGGGGCCAGCCACATACTTCGAAACATTGATTTTGATGTGAAACGAGGCGAAACCATTGGCCTCATGGGACGAAATGGCATGGGCAAAAGCACCTTGCTGAAATCCATCATGGGCATCGTCACGCCTCGTTCAGGTGAGGTGCACATCAAAGGCGAACGCATGAACGAACGCGCCATTTTTGAGGTGGCACAACAAGGCATTGCCTATGTGCCAGAAGGCCGCGGTATTTTTGGCAACCTGAGCGTGGTTGAAAATTTGAAAATGGCGGCACGCCCTGGTACAAAAGGGCAAAACGATTGGACCTGCGATCGTGTGATTGAAACTTTTCCGCGCTTGAAAGAGCGGCTAGGACATGGGGGACAACAACTCTCAGGTGGCGAACAACAGATGTTGACCATTGGCCGCGCCTTGATGACCAACCCCGATGTGCTCATTTTGGATGAAGCCACGGAAGGTTTAGCGCCACTCATTGCCCGAGAAATTTGGCGTATCTGCAGTGTCATCAAAGAAAGCGGTATCAGCAGCATCATTGTCGATAAAAACTGGAAACATGTGACGCAAATTACCGACCGCAATGTGATCTTGGTCAAAGGTGAAGTGGTGTTTGAAGGCACTTCAGAGTTGCTTCAATCCCAACCCCAGATCATGTCTCAACATTTGGGTGTCTAAGCCCTTTTCATTTTCGGTATCACGCTGTCATGTCTAAAGACTCTACGTTGCGCGGTGTGCGTGTTGTCAGCTTGGCCCTTAACTTGCCGGGCCCTGCTGCTTTAATGCGATTGGTAAAAATGGGCGCAAACTGCACCAAAATCAACCCACCGCAAGGCGATCCAATGGCGCACTACACGCCAGATGGCTACGCAAGCCTGCACCAAGGGGTGAAGCAAATTGCATGTGACTTGAAAGATGTGAAGGGACAAAAAAACCTCCATCAATTGCTTTCTAAAAGCGATGTACTGATCACATCTTTCAGGCCGTCAGCGCTCAACAAATTGGGCCTGAGTTGGAAGGTACTGCAACAACAGTATCCCAAGCTAAGTTGTGTCTGCGTGGTAGGAGCGCCCGGCCCCATGGCAGAAGTTCCAGGTCACGATCTAACTTACCAAGCCGAAGTCGACTTGGTCCCGGGCATGGCTTTGCCTGCCAGTTTGTTTGCCGACATGGGCGGGGCCATGATGGCCAGTGAGGCGGTTTTAAAAGCGACATTAACTCAGCGTCTTTCTGGCAAAGGCAGTTTTCACGAAGTAGCCCTGAGTGATGCAGCTGCATGGTTGGCATTGCCAAGGTCATGGGGCATGACCTTGCCCAAGGGCGCAGTCGGCGGTGCCCATGCAGGATACAACATGTACGCCTGCAAAAACGGTCGCGTGGCCGTGGCTGCTCTTGAGCCACATTTTGCAAAAGCTTTGTGTGAAGCTGCTGGGATGACGGTGAAAGATGTGAAAGCCTTTTTTAGCAAATCGACACATCAAGCCATTGCAAACTTTTTGGCCAGTCAAACACGCAAGCAATTGGATCAATTGGCAGTCGACAAAGACATTCCGTTGATGACTTTGCCCAAAGCTCAGTGATTCAATTGAGTCCAAGCCTTGTCGAGGCGTTTGACACTCACCGGCTGAGGCGTTCGCAATTCTTGCGCAAAGAAACTCACTCGCAGTTCTTCAAGCAGCCAACGGAACTCTAACATTCGATCGTCTACCACACCTTTGCGCTCTGCCACCAAACGCCAATAACGCTGCTCTTGAGGTTTGAGCTCCAACAACTTGGCAGCGTCACGTGCAGGGTCTGCTCGCCACTTGTCCAAGCGCAATACGATGGCCTTTAAGTAGCGTGCATAGTGCTGCAGTTGTGTCCACGGCGTCAGAGACATAAAGCGTTTGGGTACCAAACGATGCAACTGTTGCGTGCAATCGGCAGTCGCTTCGGGTGCGTTTTTGGTGTCTTTGATTTTGCGCGTCACGGCAGCAAACTCGATCAGAATGACACCTGCCAAGCGGGCCACTTCATTGGCGATGAGCGTCAGGCGCCCGCGCCCTTCCTCAATGCGCTTCTTAAAGCTGAGTTCATCGGCAGGCAAAGGGTCCATGAGAAAGGCGCGGTCTAAAGCCACCTCGATAATTTGCTGTCGCAATTCGTCGGCCGTACCAAGGGGCATGAAGGCCACAGCCATCTTTTGCAAATCTGGAATGTTCTTTTCCAAATACTTCAAGGCATCTTTCATTTGCAAAGCAAACAATCGTCGCAGACCCTCTCGGTGTTTTTGGGCCGCCATTTCAGGTTCGTCAAACACTTCAATTTGCACCGCATCTGCATGATCCACCAGCGCTGGAAACCCAATCAGGCTTTGACCGCCCTTCTTGATTTCCATGAGTTCAGGCAAATCTCCAAAAGTCCAGGCTGTGTAACGTTGTTGTACAACAGAAGGCGTTTGGCTTGACCTGAAACCAGTTGACACCTGCGACGCCCTGGTATGTGGCGCATCAGCCTGGCTAGCCGAATGCGCGCCATGTATGCCCTTCAGATCTGAGGTCTTTGAAGGGGCTGATGCCGTCGCATTGGGTTGTACTTTAAGTTGCGCCAAAGCTTGAAAAGCGCCCCTTGCTTGCGAGCCCAAGTCTGATTTAAGAGCCCCCAAATTGCGACCCATGCCCAATTGCCTGCCATGCTCATCCACCACACGCAAGTTCATGAACAAGTGAGCACTCAACATGTCCAGTTTGAAGTCAGCTCGCTTCACATCTAGGCTGGTGATGTCGCGTACTTTCTTCAGAAGCACATCGGTCAATGAACCTGAGCCAAAAATATCGGGCGTTCCTAAAGTTTCTGCCAGTTTGGCTGCAGAATCGGGCAAGGGTACGAACCTAGAGCGCGGTTTTTGAGGCAAGCTCTTGAGCAATGCATGGATTTTGTCTTTAAGCAAACCAGGAACCAGCCACTCACAGCGTTCTTCACTGACTTGGTTTAAGACAAACAAAGGTACGGTCACAGTCACACCATCGCGAGCATCGCCTGGTTCGTGCAAATAGGTGGCTGTGCAATCAGTGCCCCCTAAGCGAATTGTTTTTGGAAATGCCTGCGTGGTAATGCCAGCCGCTTCGTGTCGCATCAATTCTTCACGACTTAAAACCAACAAACTGGGTTGGCGCTTCACCTCATTTTTGTACCACCCTTCCAGCAAACGGCCAGAACACACATCGGCAGGAATTTGTTGGTCATAAAAAGCGTAAATCAGCTCATCGTCCACCAACACATCTTGTCTGCGAGATTTGTGCTCCAGCTCCTCCACTTTGGCAATCATCTTGTGATTGGCAGCCAAGAACGGCAAATTGGTTTCCCACTGCCCTTCAACCAAAGCTTCACGAATGAAAATTTCTCGTGCCGATTGCGGATCAACCTTGCCAAAAGGTACCCGTCTGCCGCTGTAAACCACCAAGCCATACAAGGTGGCGCGCTCAAGCGCAATGACTTCGCCAGATTTTTTTTCCCAATGTGGATCCAGAAGTTGCTTGCGTAGCAAATGTGCACCCACTTGCTCTAGCCATGCGGGCTCAATGTTGGCAATACCACGACCAAACAAACGCGTGGTCTCTACCAACTCAGACACCACCGTCCAGCGGCCAGGTTTCTTGGACAAATGCGCCCCTGGATGACGGTAAAACTTAATCCCACGCGCCCCTAAATAAACGTCCTCATCGTCTTGCTTGCAACCCACATTGCCAAGCAAACCCGCCATCATGGACATGTGAATTTGCTCATAGCTTGCGGGCTTGGCGTTCAATGGCCAACGGTGCTCCGCCACAGTGGTGTGCAATTGATTGTGCGTATCACGCCATTCGCGCACACGGCGAATGTTGACAAAGTTTTGACGCAACAACTGCTCATACTGGCGGTTGCTTAACTTGTGCTCTGATCCCCCAGGCGACTTGCCGCCACGCGCTTCTCCCAACCATTTCCACAATTTCAAATAACCAGTGAATTCGCTTTTCTCATCGTCAAATTTCACATGCGCTTGATCAGCTTGAGATTGCGCGTCTATAGGCCGATCTCGCACATCTTGCACAGACAAAGCACTGGCGATGACCAAGACTTCGTCCAAGGCCTGCCTGTCGCGCGCTTCCAAAATCATACGACCCACTCGAGGATCTAAAGGCAACTTCGCCAATTCAGAGCCGGTTCGCGTCAGTTCATTGTCTTCAGTGACAGCACCCAGTTCTGCCAATAACTGATAGCCATCCGTGATGGCGCGTTTGGAGGGTGCTTCAATGAAAGGAAAGTCATCCACCACTCCCAAATGCAAAGACTTCATTCGCAAAATCACGCCCGCCAGGGAGGATCGCAAAATTTCTGGATCGGTAAATCGAGGGCGTCCATTGAAATCTTTTTCATCGTACAAACGAATGCAAATGCCGTTGGCCACACGACCACAACGGCCAGCACGTTGGTTGGCCGCCGCCTGACTGACAGGCTCCACCATGAGCTGCTCAACCTTGCTGCGCAGGCTGTAACGTTTGACACGTGCTGTGCCTACATCAATCACATACCGAATACCTGGCACTGTCAGCGAAGTCTCTGCCACATTGGTAGCCAACACAATGCGTCGCCCCGAATGCGTATCAAACACACGCTCTTGATCGGCTTGAGACAAGCGTGAAAACAGCGGCAGCACTTCTGCACCCCGTGTGACTGCGCTGTGCGATAGGTGCTTGCGCAAATGATCGGCAGCCTCTCGAATTTCGCGCTCACCCGGCAAGAACACCAAAATATCACCGGCCGCGTGACCTGCCCAAAGTTCGTCGACAGCCTCGGCAATGGCATCGTTCAAATCGTGTTCACGCGTTTCTTCGAACGGTCGCCATCGCATTTCAACAGGAAAGGTTCTGCCAGAGACCATGATCACTGGCGCAGGCCCCTTGCTAGACGCAAAATGCTGAGCAAAGCGATCGGCATCAATGGTGGCCGAAGTAACCACCACTTTAAGGTCAGGTCGGCGCGGCAAGATTTGACGCAAGTAGCCCAACAAGAAGTCAATGTTCAAACTTCGTTCGTGGGCTTCGTCAATGATCAGAGTGTCGTAAGCCTCAAGGAGCGGGTCATTTTGCGTTTCGGCCAACAAAATACCGTCAGTCATGAGCTTGACCGAGGCATCCTTAGACAAGCGGTCTTGGAAGCGAATTTTGTAGCCCACCACATCGCCGAGTGGCGTTTGAAGCTCCTCAGCAATGCGTTTGGCCACGCTGCTGGCTGCAATACGCCTAGGTTGTGTATGGCCAATCCACTTGCCTCGCTGGCCCGGTGCGGCATTGAGCCTGCCGCGCCCAAGGGCCAAAGCAATTTTGGGCAACTGTGTGGTTTTACCTGATCCCGTTTCGCCGCAGACGATGATGACCTGGTGATCTGCCATGGCCTGAGAGATTTCGTCGCGCTTTGCAGACACCGGCAAAGATTCGGGAAAATCGATTTTCAAAGGGGTGGCGGACAATGGCAAAACTTCTGTAAAAATCAGGGATGGCGTTAGCCTTGAATTATCCGCTGTCTTGACCCCTTTCCAGAGACCCACAAGCTCATGTCAACTGTCTTTAACTTCACCTTCGTACCTTGGTTTCGCTCTGTGGCACCTTATATCCACATGCACCGTGGCAAAACCTTTGTCGTAGGCATTGCAGGGGAAGCCATTGCGGCGGGGAAGCTTCAGCACTTGGCCCAAGATTTGGCCCTGATTCAAAGCATGGGTGTGAAGATTGTGTTGGTCCATGGCTTTCGGCCCCAAGTGAACGAGCAGCTCATGGCCAAGGGACACGTGCCCAAATACTCGCAAGGAATTCGCATTACCGACGAAGTTGCCCTAGATTGCGCGCAAGAAGCCGCAGGCCAATTGCGATATGAAATTGAAGCAGCTTTCAGTCAAGGCTTGCCCAACACCCCCATGGCGGGCTCGACGGTGCGCGTTATCAGCGGCAATTTCTTAACTGCACGCCCGGTTGGCATTGTCGATGGCGTCGATTTTCAACATTCTGGATTGGTTCGCAAAGTTGATGTTGCTGGCATTACCCAAACGCTCAAAATGGGGGCTATGGTTTTGCTTTCGCCGTTTGGTTTCTCTCCAACCGGCGAAGCTTTTAATTTGTCGATGGAAGAAGTCGCCACGAGTGTGGCCATTGAACTCCAAGCTGACAAATTGATTTTCTTGACTGAAATTCCTGGCTTGCGCATCAAGCCTGAAGAACCCGAATCGGAAGACAACCCAATTGACACCGAGTTGCCCTTGGCCGCAGCAGAAACCCTGCTCAAAAAACTACCCCCAGCACTTGTTCCGACAGACATCGCCTTTTATTTACAACATTGCGTCAAGGCCTGCAAAGAAGGCGTCGAACGCAGTCACATCTTGCCCTTCGCAGTAGATGGTGCCTTGCTGCTTGAAATTTATGTACACGATGGCATTGGCACCATGGTGATTGATGAGAAGTTGGAAGAACTCAGAGAAGCCACACCAGATGATGTTGGCGGTATTCTTCAATTGATAGAACCCTTCGAAAACGATGGTACCTTGGTCAAACGCAATCGCACAGAAATTGAACGCGATGTGGACCACTACACCATCATTGAACACGATGGCGTCATCTTTGCCTGCGCTGCGCTCTACCCTTATGCAGAAGCCAAAACAGCTGAGATGGCGGCCCTCACCGTGTCACCCCAATCTCAGGGCCAAGGGGATGGTGAAAAAATATTGAAGCGGATCGAACAACGCGCACGGGCCATGGGTTTGGAAAGTATTTTTGTACTCACGACGCGCACCATGCATTGGTTCATCAAGCGCGGTTTTGTTCAAATGGACCCCGACTGGTTGCCAGAGGGCCGCAAGCGCAAATACAACTGGGACCGCCGCAGCCAAGTGCTGATGAAAAAACTCAGCTAAGGGGTTCTAATGTTGGCGCGGCTCGAAACAAGCCGTCGCGCAAGCGCAGCACAAGCATCAAGACAAAGATGCCCGTGAAAACCAGGAAAGACCAATTGGCAATAGAACCTCCTAAAAAGGTCCAATCAATTTTGGTGCAATCGCCACTGCCCTTGAAAATCATTGGCACTGCCCGCTGAAGCGGAAAGTTTTCAATCATGCCGTAAAAATCTCGGCCGCAAGACACCACCTCGGGTGGATACCATTGCAGCCATGTTTGTCGTGCTGCCACAAAGGCTCCGAAACCAGCCGTGAGCAGCACCAACCATGACATCCAAACAGAACGCCTTGGCGCCTTGGCACTGGCCCCTAACCCACACCACACCATGACGCCAATGAGCGCATAACGCTGCACGATGCACATGGGACAAGGCTCTAAACCCAAGTGATTTTGCAAGTACAAAATACCAAAAGCCAGCATGCCAAGGGAAGCAACAGCCACCAAAGCCAAGCAACGGTGTGTGGGGATGTGGATCAAGAGTTAGCTTTCTACAAAAGCCCGTTCTATCACGAACTGCCCAGGGGTACTGGTGTTGCCCTCCACAAAGCCGCGTTTTTCACACAAAGCTTTGAGGTCGCGCAACATTTCAGGGCTGCCGCAAATCATGACGCGATCTTCTGCTGCGTTCAAAGTTGGAAGACCAAGGTCTGAACTGATGGTGCCGTTTTCTAACAATTCAGTGACCCGGCCTTGATGTTCAAATGCTTCACGCGTGACAGTGGGGTAGTACGAAAGTTGCTTGCTGACCATCTCACCCAAAAACTCATTTTGTGGCAACTCTTTGGTAATGTAGTCGTGGTAGGCAAGCTCTTTCACTTCACGAACACCGTGCAACAACACCACTTGCTCAAATCGCTCGTAGGTCTCAGGATCGCGAATGATGCTCATAAAGGGCGCAAGGCCCGTGCCTGTTCCAATAAGGTACAAACGCTTGGCCGGGGTGAGGTAATCTATGAGCAAAGTGCCTGTGGGTTTGCGGCCTACCACAATGGTGTCACCCACTTGAATGTGTTGCAGCTTGGATGTCAAAGGGCCATCTTGAACCTTGATGCTCAAAAACTCTAAGTGTTCTTCGTAATTGGCGCTGGCAATGCTGTAGGCACGAAGCAAGGGTTTGCCGTTGTCGCCCCTGAGGCCAATCATGGTGAAATGACCATTCGAAAAACGGAGTGCCTGATCTCGTGTGGTGGTGAAACTGAACAGCCTATCGGTCCAATGGTGAACGCTCAGGACTTTTTCTTCTAAAAATGCACTCATAAAACTTACGGAATTTAAACAAAACAAGCCATTTTCAGGCTTATTTGCTTGTAATGGAAATACAATAATTTTATATCCCTATATGCAACTCATCTTAAGAAATATCAAGGAACATCATGGCGCGCACTGTTAAATGCATCAAATTAGAAACTGAAGCAGAAGGCCTCGACTTTCCACCCTACCCAGGTGACTTAGGCAAACGCATTTGGGAAAACGTCAGCAAAGAAGCTTGGGCCGCATGGTTGAAACATCAGACCATGTTGGTCAATGAGAACCGTTTAAACTTGGCAGACGCCCGTGCGCGTCAGTACTTGGCTCGTCAAATGGAGAACCATTTCTTTGGTTCAGGTGCCGATGCCGCCCAAGGTTATGTCCCACCCACCAACCCCTAATTTTCACGCCAGTCATTGGAAAAACAGGCCCGCCTGTCAAACTAATTGGCACGCATTGGAAACAGAGTTTGGTCGGGGTGACTCATTTCTAGAAACCATCAAAGCCTGGCGAACAAACCTCAACTCACCGCGCACGCTTTTTTTCACTGCATTCGCAAGCGAAACACCCACCGAACTTCCCACTGAACTGGCGCAAGTTTGCTTTGGACTGTTGCCGGGTGTTCACCGCATCTTGTTCGAGGGGGGGCAAATTCAATTGACCTTATGCGTTGGCGTTGTACCGCTTATTGCCAAAGAAATTGACATTGCAGCAGACAGTCTGTGCATTGGCAAACTGGAGGCATGGGGTGCAAAGACATTGTCTCGCTTGTGCCAATTGGGCTCACAAATTAAATGGCTCGATGCCCAAGAAGCCACTGTTCAAGAAATGGTCCTAGCAGGCTTTTGTTTAACACCTGATGTGCCAAATGCATCAACGGCAACTTACAGTCCGCCTTGGAAAATTAAAACTTCATTGCGTCAGAGAACAAGCGTTGCACATTCTGCAAAGCCAAGCCAGAGTGTTGATGCCGTTGTCATAGGCGCGGGTTTAGCGGGCTCGGCCGTAGCGCACAGTTTGGCTAAAAGAGGCTGGCAAGTGGAAGTACTGGACAAGGGGCATGCATTAGGCGCAGGCGCATCCGGCCTACCCGCTGGCCTCTTTGCCACACATGTTTCGCCCGACAACAATGTGCTCTCCCGCATCACACGCGACGGCGTGCGCGCCACAGTTCAACGTGCACAAGAGTTGCTTGAGCACGGACGCGACTGGCAACTGTCTCAATTGTTAGAACACCGCTTCGCTGGAAAAAGACAATTGCCAAAGGGCAGCTTGTGGCCAAGCGCGGGGCACGAGTGGACCACCGAGGCCAGTGAAACTCAAAAGTGCAATGCAGGCCTGAATAAAAGTTCTCCTGCACTTTGGCATGTCATCGCTGGATGGATTCAGACTCAAGCTTTGGTGAAGGCTCAGTTTCGACATGCCAACATCCGCTTGTCAATTCAAAAAACCATCGCCAAACTCAAACGCAAAGACAATCTTTGGCAATGTCTCGATGCATCAGGTCATGTTGTGGCACACGCGCCTCAACTCATCATTGCCAATGCATTTGATGGCCAAGCTTTGATTGACAGCATTGACATTGATTCGAAAACACCTGTTCGCCCTCACCTACCGGCCACAGCCTTAAGAGGCCAAGTGACGTGGGGACCTATGAGCCTGTTGCCCGCACAACTGTGCAAGCAGCTGCCAAGCTTCCCAGTGAATGGCCATGGCAGTTACATCGGCCATGTCAAACCTGTTCATGCCGCCGTGCTTGAACCCTATTGGATTGTGGGATCTAGCTTTCAACGCAATGACTTTGATCTAAAAACCCGTGATACAGACCAGTTGTCGAACAGGCAACAATGGGCCGAGCTCATGCCTGAATGGCAGAACGACATCCTTCACATTGACCTTGAACAGACCTCATCTTGGGCCGCCATTCGCATGGCGCTTCCAGATCGGCTGCCTGCAGTGGGTGAGTTTGACCATCCCGAATTCAAGGGCTTGAATGTATGCACAGGCATGGGGGCAAGAGGCATCAGCTGGTCCGTGTTGTGTGGCGAATTATTGGTCGCACAATTGAATCAAGAGCCACTGCCCATGGCTGTATCTTTAGCCAAGCTCATGGCCGCTTCAAGATTTGGCTAGGCTCACTGTTGTGCAGCGGCAGGCCTGCGAGCCTTCACATATGCATCTGTAGGCTGGTAGTTTTTGCCATCGGCATAACGCCATTGCGTCATGCTGCCTTGGCTGCCACGAACGTCTAGCTTGCCAACAAAGGCACCCATGGTGGACTGTTGGTCGATGGCCCGGAATTCTGCTGGGCCAAAGGGCGTGCTGAATTTCAAGCCTCGCATGGCCAACACCAACTTTTCGTTATCAGTGGTTCCTGCTTTTTTGATCGCCGCAAAAATAGCTTGCATGGTGGCATAGCCCACAACAGAACCAAGCTTGGGGTTCTCTCTGAATTTTTTGTAATAGTTGGCCGCAAAAGAAGCATGCTCCTTGCTGTCAATTTGATCCCATGGATAGCCCGTGACGATCCAGCCCTTAGGGGTTTCGTCTTTCAAAACCTCCAAGTATTCAGGTTCGCCTGACAACATGGAAACCACGGGAATCTTTGGAAAAATACTGCGCTGATTTCCCTCGCGTACCAGCTTGGCCAAATCGGCCCCAAAGGTCACGTTGAAAATAGCATCGGGTTTGCTTTGCATGAGCGCACTCAAGCTGCTGCCCGCATCAATTTTTCCAAGTGCGGGCCATTGCTCACCCACAAATTCAACATCGGGCCTTTTGGCCTTCAACAACTCTTTGAAACTGGCCACAGCACTTTGCCCATATTCATAATTGGGTGCCAAAGTGGCCCAACGCTTAGCTGGCAACTTTGCGGCTTCCTCTACCAACATAGCGGCTTGCATGTAGGTACTGGCGCGCAAACGGAAGGTATAGCGGTTGCCCTTGTCCCAAACTATGGCGTCGGTTAGAGGTTCACTGGCCACAAAAAGGCGCTTGTTTTTACCCGCATGATCGGCCAGGGCCAATCCCACGTTGGACAAGAAACCACCTGCCAGCACATCCACTTTCTCTTGACTGGTGAGCTCAATTGCATGGCGCAAGGCATCTTCGGGCTTGCCGGCATCGTCACGCGCAATAACTTCTACTTTGCGACCCAACAAACCTCCTGTCGCATTGATTTCCTCCACAGCAAGTTGCCACCCTTGTTTGTAGGGCTGCGTAAATTGCGGAATGGCTGAATAGCTGTTGATTTCGCCTATTCGAATGGGAGTCTGCCCTTGCGCAGACAAACCAGTCATGGAGGCCAATGCCGCAACCCAAGCAGTCAAAAACCAAGACTTCATTTCAAACTCCTAAAAACGAAACTGTATCAGCAAGCCAAATCCCAGTCGCTTTGGAGACATTTACCCTTCCTGTAGAGCTCAATCCTTATGATCAAAATGCATATATGTCAAACGATTAAGTAGTTTGAAATGGCATAAAGAGCGCGTAGAGTTCAGACCTTATTCGGCCGTTGCCGACTCTTTCATTGATTTCAAGCAGATGTACCATTACACAGAATTCGACCGGCAGTTTGTTAAATTGCGCGCAGCTCAGCATCGAGATCAGCTTGAACGCTGGCAAAAAGGCCAGCTGGCCGATGATGAATTTCGGCCTTTGCGCCTACAAAACGGCTGGTACGTACAGCGCTATGCACCCATGCTTCGGGTGGCTGTGCCTTATGGCGAAATATCCAGCAAGCAATTGAGCGTGTTGGCAACCATTGCCAAAGACTACGATCAACCCGAAGAGGCCTTGTTTGCCAAAGCCCAAGAACAACAAGACTTGCTGCCTGGCAAATCACCCAAATTAATCAAAGGGTACGGCCATTTCACAACCCGCCAAAACGTTCAATTCAATTGGATTCCATTGAGCAAGTCTGCCGATGTCATGGACTTGTTGGCCACTGTGGACATGCACGGCATTCAAACCAGCGGCAACTGCATTCGCAACATCACCACCGACGAATTGGCAGGTGTGGCCGTTGACGAGGTGGTCGACCCTCGGCCCTACGCTGAAATTTTGCGGCAATGGAGCACCTTGCACCCTGAGTTTGCTTTCTTGCCGCGCAAGTTCAAAATTGCCATCACCGGTGCAAGTGAAGACCGCGCCGCTATCGGCTGGCACGACGTGGGCTTGCAATTGGTGAAAGACGTCAAAGGGGAAATTGGCTTCAAAGTATGGGTCGGTGGTGGCATGGGCAGAACGCCAGTCATTGGCACCCTGATTCGTGAATTCTTGCCATGGCAACAGATCATGAATTTCCTCGAAGCGGTCGTGCGCGTTTACAACCGCTGGGGTCGTCGTGACAACATTTACAAGGCACGCATCAAAATTTTGGTCAAAGCCGAAGGTCAGCGCTACATCGATGAAGTTGAAGCCGAGTTCAATGACATCGTGAACAAGGACGGTGGCCCCCACACCATCACGCAAGCAGAATTCGATCGTGTGGCTGCCTGTTTTGTGGCCCCTGAAATGACCGAGCGGGTTGAAATATCTAACAATGCCAATTTGAATGATCCTGCGTTTCTACGCTGGCTCAAGCAAAACGTTGTGCCCCATCAAAACCCAGGCCTGCGCGCTGTGAGCTTGTCATTCAAACGCTTGGGCTTGGCCCCCGGCGATGCTACAGCCGAGCAACTCGAGGCATCTGCAAAATTGGTCGCCAAGTATTCACGCGGCGAAGCGCGGGTGACGCACTCTCAAAATTTGGTCTTGCCTTGGGTTGATGAGACACATTTATTCGACTTGTGGCAAGAGGCCAAAGCTTTGGGCTTGGCGAGTCCCAACATTGGCTTGCTGAACGACATGATTGCTTGCCCCGGTGGCGACTATTGCGCCTTGGCCAATGCGCGCGCCATTCCAGTGGCCGCAGCCATTTCAGAGCGTTACCAAGACTTAGATGAGCTAGACGATCTGGGTCCAATCGACCTGCACATCAGTGGTTGCATCAACTCCTGCGGTCATCATCACAGCGGACACATCGGCATTTTGGGCGTCGATAAAGATGGCAAAGAATGGTACCAAGTAACCTTGGGGGGCTCTGACGGTTCTGAGCTTTCAGGCCCTGCTGGCCCCGGCAAAGTGGTTGGACCCTCTTTTTCTGCTTCTGAAGTTCCCGAGGTCATTGAAGCGGTGATCAACAAATACCTTGAGCTTCGCTTGCCTACCCAGCAAGGCGATCACGGCCGCAACGAATACTTCATTGAAACCCTGCGACGCGCTGGTCAAGATGCATTTAAAACGGCTGCCAACTCAGCACGTCACCCTGAGCCTGCCCTAGCTTGAACCGATTGCAGTTACAAATGAAAATACTTTCAAACAATGAACACGGCATCAATGCGTCTGATGCCAGTGTCATCAGCATCAGCAATGATCAAGACCCTCGCAGTGTGTCACTTGATGGCGTGAAACGCATCGACTTGCACTTTCCAAAATTCACCGATGGCAGGGCTTACAGCCAAGCTTTTTTATTGCGCCGTCGCCTTGGCTTTCAAGGTGAAATTCGCGCAACGGGCGACGTGTTGATTGACCAATTGGTGTCCATGGCCCGCACAGGCTTTGATGTGGCCGTGCTGCGAGAAGGCTTAGACGCTGGCGCAGCGCAACGCCAATTTGATCGCTTCCCAGATTTTTACCAAGGCTCAGCGGTAGAGACGAAGCCTCTTTTTGCAAAGCATGCACCTTGAGTATGTCGTCCATTTCTTTGCACGCCAAACCCAGTACAAACTTTGCTGAAAAAGTATTTGAAACCCTGGCTTTGTTGCAACAAGCTGTTGCCGAATTCAGTCCTGTCACCCAAGCTTCCAGCTTGGGAGCAGAAGACGTTGTGATCACCCACCTCATTAACCAACATCGCTTGAATATGCCTGTCTTTGTTTTGGAAACAGGCGCACTTCATCGCGAAACATTGGCTCTTTTAGAGCGCACACAAGCACACTCAAAAGTACCTGTGAACGTTTACCGACCTTCCAATGAGAAAGTCATTGCCTTCGTCAAAACACATGGCCAAGATGCCATGTACCAAAGCATTGAACTTCGCAAAGCTTGCTGTCAAGTGCGAAAACTCGAACCCTTGGCAGAGGCCCTCAAAGGTCAGCGGGCGTGGGTTACCGGCTTGCGCCGAGAACAATCTCACAATCGCGCAGAGGTGCCTTTGGTTGATCGCACTGACCTGGCTACCAAAGGCCAAATCAAGCTCAACCCACTGGCCAATTGGACATGGGGCGATGTGTGGCACTACATCGCTGAAAACAAAGTGGACTACAACCCTTTGCACGATCAGTTTTTCCCCAGCATTGGTTGCGCACCCTGCACCCGTGCCATTAGCCTGGGCGAAGAATTTCGCGCTGGCCGATGGTGGTGGGAAGACGAAGCGGCCAAAGAGTGTGGCTTGCATGCCAAAACATAAAAACGACTTCGAAAAAGAAGGCCTCATGAACGCACGTACCGAACCCGAACTGCTGCATCAGCTCAGCAATGCCCACCTGGACGCCCTTGAAGAAGAAACCATCTTCATCTTGCGCGAAGTGGCTGCTGCCTTTGAGCGCCCTGCTCTGCTGTTTTCAGGCGGCAAAGATTCTTTGGTGATGCTGAAATGCGCCGAAAAAGCATTTGTGGATAAGCAAAAAGGCGGGCGAATTCCTTATCCCTTGCTTATGATTGACACCGGACACAACTTCAAAGAAGTGACCGACTTTCGAGACTTCCGCGCCAACGAATTAGGGGCAGAACTCATTGTTCGCAGTGTTGAAGATTCCATGAAACGCGGCACCGTGCGCTTGGCTCATGCCAACGAATCACGGAATGTGCATCAATCGGTCACGCTGCTTGAAGCCATTGAAGAGTTCAAGTTCGATGCACTCATGGGTGGTGCACGACGTGACGAAGAAAAAGCCCGTGCCAAAGAACGCATTTTCAGCCACCGAGACAGCTTTGGCCAATGGCAGCCCAAATCTCAGCGCCCAGAACTTTGGTCTTTGTTCAACACCAAGTTGCAACCAGGCGAGCACTTCAGAGTGTTTCCCATTTCCAACTGGACAGAGCTTGATGTATGGCAGTACATAGCTCGCGAAAACATAGCCTTGCCTTCCATTTACTACACACACAAACGAGAAGTTGTCGATCGCCGAGGTTTGTGGGTGCCCGTCACAGAACTCACACCGCCCAAAGAGGGTGAGACGGTTCAGTTTCGCAACGTTCGCTTCAGAACCGTAGGTGACATCACTTGCACTTGCCCCGTAGAAAGCACAGCTGCCACACCAGAAGAAATCGTGATTGAAACTTTGGCGGCCGACGTGAGCGAACGCGGCGCCACGCGCATGGACGACAAGACCTCTGATGCCTCCATGGAAAAACGCAAAAAAGACGGATATTTCTAATGACCAACGCCCTTAAATTTATCACCTGTGGCTCGGTTGACGATGGCAAAAGCACCCTCATTGGCCGCTTGCTGGTCGACACCAAGGCTGTACTGCGAGACCACTTGGCCGGTGTGCAACGCCATGGCGAAACAGATTTGGCCTTGCTCACCGACGGCTTGTCTGCCGAACGTGAGCAAGGTATTACCATCGATGTGGCCTACCGTTATTTCAACACAGAAGCTCGCAAGTTCATCATTGGTGATGCACCCGGTCATGAGCAATACACGCGCAACATGGTCACGGCTGCGTCTAGCGCTGATGCTGCTGTGGTGCTGGTCGATGCCACCAAACTTGACTGGAAAAATATCGATCTGAATTTGCTGCCACAAACACGCCGGCACAGTTTGCTCTTGAAACTCTTGCGAGTGCCCTCGGTGGTGTTTGCCATCAATAAACTGGATGCTGTTGAGAATGCCACATTGGCTTACCAACACATTCGGGATGCCTTGGCCAAATTTGCCAACGATGCGGGTATCAACGTCAAAGCTTGGGTACCCTTGTCTGCGCTCAAGGGTTGGAACGTGGTTGAAAGCCATGCCAACTTTTGCGGTTACACCGGCCCAAGCCTGTTACAAATTTTAGAAACATTGCCCAGCACCCCTGCCGAAGCTCATTTACCGATGAGCATGCCAGTGCAGTGGGTTGAAAAATTTCACGACGCCAACGTGACACACCAAGGGCGCCGCGTTTTTTGGGGTCGAGTGGCCACCGGCACTTTGCGCGTGGGACAAAACGTGAAAGTTTTCCCAAGTGGGCAAACTGCCACCGTATCGCAAGTTTTATCTGCCACTCGCCAAGCTAAAACCAACATCACAGGCCAAAGTGCGGGCTTGGTGTTAGACCGTGAAGTCGATGTCTCACGGGGCGATTGGATCGTGGCGACAGACTCAAGCCTTGAAGGCCAGCGTCAAATTGACGCCACTGTCGCTTGGATGGACGATGAACCTTTGGTTGCAGGTCGTCTTTACTGGGCTTTGCATGGCCATCGATGGGTCAAAGCCAAAGTGCAACGCGTGGTGCACCGCTTGAACATCAATACCTTGGTCGAAGAAGCTGCTGCAGAGTTGCCCGCTAATTCGGTGGGGCATGTCACTTTGGCCCTCCAAGAACCCCTGATAACCCTCCCTTTTGATCAATCTAAAGTGCTGGGAGCCCTCATTTTGGTCGACACGGCCAGCCATAAGACCTCAGGCGCAGTGTTGGTGAATTAAACCTCGCACCTTAACTGCCTTAAAATGCCAACTTTTCGGGCAATCCCGCCCGCTCAACGCTTAAGCTCTAGCAAACTGTCATGACCCACGTTGTTTCTGAATCCTGTATCCGCTGCAAATACACCGACTGCGTGGATGTCTGCCCCGTAGACTGCTTCCGTGAAGGCCCCAACTTCCTCACCATCGACCCTGATGAGTGCATTGATTGCGCCGTTTGCATTCCCGAATGCCCCGTCAACGCCATCTATGCTGAAGAAGATCTGCCATCAGACCAAGTCCACATGACCAAGCTCAATGCTGAGTTGGCACTGTTGCCCACTTGGAAAAGCATCACCAAGCGCAAAACGCCCATGCCAGATGCTGACGATTGGAAAGACAAGACAGGCAAATTGAGCGAGTTGATCCGTTGATTCAAACCGAAGCTCTGATCATTGGCGCAGGTCCGGTGGGTCTGTTCCAAGCGTTTCAACTAGGGCTTCAAGGCATTCATTGCCACATCGTCGATGCGTTACCGCAAACAGGTGGGCAGTGTGTAGAGCTTTACGGCAACAAGCCCATTTACGACATTCCTGGCATTCCGCTTTGCACCGGTCAAGAACTCATCGACCAACTTCAGAAGCAAATCAAACCCTTTGCGCCACAAATTCACCTTGAAGAGTTGGTGAGTGAACTGAAGCCCTCGCAAGATGGCCAGTGGCATTTGACAACTGACAAAGGCACTCAATTCAAAGCTGCCACGGTTTTCATTGCAGCAGGTGTAGGCGCATTTGTAAAACGAGTCCTTAGCTTGCCAGGTTTTGAAACTCTGCTTGGCAAAGATATTTTTCACTCAGCCCCGAATGAGTCGGCCTTCAAAGGCCAACATCTCGTCATTTTGGGTGATGGCGATTCGGCTCTTGAAGCTTGCGAGCAATGGCGTCAAGGTGCTCATGCTGCCGCCAGCGTCACCCTTGTACACAGGCGCGATCACTTTCAAGCTGAGCCCCACGCCATTGCGCAGATGCGCCAAGCTTGTGCCGCAAAGACCATGCGTTTTGTGGCAGGTCAGTCCACCGCCTTGATTCAAAACAATGGCCATCTCACCGGCTTAGAAATCCTCAATGCGCAAGGCGAAACCGAGTTTTTGCCTGCACAAGCATTGCTCTTGTGTCTGGGCATTTCTCCCAAACTTGGCCCCTTAAGCGATTGGGGCTTGGCCATGGAGCGCAAGCAATTGCCGGTCAATACCGAAAACTACGCCACTGAAGCCAGGGGCATATTTGCAGTGGGCGACATCAACACCTACCCTGGTAAAAAGAAACTCATTTTGTGCGGGTTTCATGAGGCTACCTTGGCTGCATTTGGCGCATCGGCACTGCTGCGTCCCAACCAAAAAACCATACTTCAATACACCACAACGTCTACCCACCTGCACAAACTCTTGGGTGTGTCGTAGAATTCAACCCGTGATTGCAAATGAAAATTTGCAGTCACATCCGCTAGGGGTGTTTTGGCTGCAAAGCTAAGACTGAGAAAGTCCCTTTGAACCTGATTGAGGTAATCCTCGCGCAGGGAAGCTTGTCTAAACAACGAGGCAAACACTCATTTGCCAACTCCCGTTGAATGATTCAGCCGACCTGCCATTTCGTTGAAGGAAAACGCAATGGCACACCATTTGCCAAACATAGCTTGTCACGCACTTTTGCTTGTAAGCACTTCTGCGCTGGCTCAAAACAACACGGTTCTGATCACCAGTCCTGCTTCTCAACAAGTCAGTGGTTTTGAAAACCTCAGCTTGCGTGAAGCACCGTTCAGTGCCACCAACGTTGACAATGCCACACTGCGCGACTTGGGCGCACAAAGAATTTCAGACGCCTTGCGCTTAGATTCTTCAGTGACCGACAGCTACAACTCTCCCGCCTATTGGGACATGCTCAGTGTGCGTGGCTTCGTGTTGGACAACCGCTACAACTACCGCCGTGAAGGCTTGCCCATCAATGCTGAAACCATGATTGCCATGGACAACAAAGAACGCATTGAACTTTTCAAGGGCACCAGCGGTATTCAAGCAGGCACCAGTGCACCAGGTGGCTTGGCCAACTACGTGGTGAAGCGTCCGCCCAACTCGATTGAAAGCAGTGTGAGAAGCCTTACATTGAGCTACGGAAACGGCAACAACAGTTCAATCGCATTGGATGTGGGCGGACGATATGGCGAAAACAACGCCTTGGGTTACCGTTTGAACGCAGCCTATGAAGATCTGAATCCCTATGTGCAAAACGCAAAAGGTCAACGCCAACTTTTGGCTCTGGCCATGGACTGGCGCTTGAATGCCAACACTCGATTAGAGTGGGAAATTGAAAACAGCAACCGCCAGCAAATGGGTGTGAATGCTGCCAGTATGACTGGCAACACACTGCCCTCACCTGTTTACGGGCAAAACAATTTCTCCAAACAAAGCTGGTCCGTGCCGGGTGTGTTTGATGGCGTCACAAGCAGCCTGCGCCTCAAGCAGCGCTTAGACAGTGGCTGGATGTGGACCACCCAACTTGGCGCTCAGCGTTTGAAAACAGACGACCGCCTAAGCTACGCTTATGGCTGCTATGCAGAGGGCAATTACGATCGTTTTTGCAGCGACAAAACATTTGACCTGTATGACTATCGGAGCGAAAACGAGCGACGCATCAACGATGCATTGCAAACAGAGTTGACAGGGCAAGTGCAACTGGCAGGCATTCAACACGATGTCACTTTTTCTTGGCTGAGGCAAAGACAAATAGACAAGCTCTCCCCCATGCAGGCCTACAACTGGGCTGGCACAGGCAGTTTGTCGGGCGCAAGTGAAAGTGCTGCAGCACCAGAACCCTACGATCTGAACACCAACCGCCAAGAGTATTCAACGGAGGTCAGTGTCAAAGACCGCCTTCATATTCATCGCTTTGCAGATTTGTGGCTTGGCCTTCGCTCCAGCCATATTCAACGCGACAGCCAGCGCACCGACGGCAGCCGCGCCACCCACGACGAACGCACCATCACCACACCGTGGATAGCCTTCAGTCACAAGCTGCCTTTTAACTCGACTGGCTACGCAAGCTATGGACAAGGTGTTGAAGCCCAAGTCACTCCCAACCGGAGTCGATATACCAATGCTGGCGAAGCATTGCCGCCTGCAAAAAGCACTCAAAAAGAATTGGGCTTCAAAGGTGCACAAGGCGACTGGCTTTGGAACACCGCCTTGTTTGACATCACACGCCCGGTATGGGGCGACCAAGGTGCCTGTGAAAATGACAACTCATGCACCCGAAAATTGGATGGCATGGCCCAACACCAAGGCGTGGAATTGGGCTTGGGTTATCGCAGCAAGCAATGGAAAGTAGACACTGGCGCCACTTGGTTAAATGCCAAACGTTTAGATGCCATCATTGACCCTGCTCAAAATGGCCAGCGACCATTGAATGTGCCTGCCTTGGTGGTTCGTGCAGTTGCAGAATACCGATGGGCCCAAGTGCCAGGCCTGCGCACCGCAGTTCGCTTAAGCCATGAAGGCCAGCGTGACCTGATGGAAGGCGGCACCATGACATTGCCTGCTTGGACCACGGTCGATTTGACTGCGCATTACAGTACCAAATTATTAGGTCAAGATACCGAATGGACAATGGCTTTAGAAAATGCGACCAACAAAGCCTATTGGAGAGAGTCGCCCAAGCAGTTTGGCCACTATTACTTGTATGCAGGGGCGCCCAGAAACTTGAGACTCTCGATTCGAACACTTTTCTAAAATAAAATCAGAACATGAACGATGCTTCAAGCTTATTAATGAATAAATAGCATCCCAGGCACTTCCTATTCATTCAAATGTGCACGCAGGAATTGTCTAAAATAAGCCATTGCCGGTGCTTCGGTGCGCCCAGCTAGCGTTACATAAGCAAAGCGCGCTGTGGCCCTCAGGCGGGGCTTGAGGTTCAGTTCTTCCAGGCTACCGTCCTTGAGCCCTTCACGTGCCGCTGCAATCACACCCAAATAGATCGCGTCTGTCTGTGCCACAGTGGCAAGCAGGCCGTTGATATCGTCACAACGAAGTGACACCATTTCAGAAGGGTTAGCCTGCAGGCCATATTGGTCCACAAGCAAGCGTGCCACCTCATCGGAAAGCGGAATGCACGCCACTGGAAAGCGCAACACATCCGACAGATTGACTGAACTCTTCCAAGCCAAGGGATGCTTTTCACGGACCACAAAGCCTGCCTTAAGTTCGACCAGCGATTCGATATTGAGGTCAGCGGCCGGGATCACGCGGTGCATGTCCACCACCATGGCATCGATTTGACGGGTGCGCAGCTGCTGGATCTGCAGCTCCACCGGACCTTGCGTGACAGCGACTCGCATGCCAGGCTGGGAGGCAGCTTCGCACATCAGTGGCACCATCAACAGAGCAGCAGGGCCAGAGCCCAGGCCCACACTGATTGCGCCGCGGCCGCCTTCCATGAGTAGCTTGGCACTGTGTCGCAATTCGGATGCGTCCCTGACAATGTGCCGAGCTCGTGACACCACATCCAGGCCCAAGGGGGTGAGCTCATTGCGCTTGCCAATGCGGTCTAGTACCTTACCGCCCAGATCGTCCTCGAGGCTTTGAATGCTTCGGCTCAGAGCCGATTGGGTAATGAACAGCTTCTCTGCAGCTCTGCTGAATGAGCCGGTATCGGCCAGGGCCAGCAAGTGTTCCAAATGCTTGATATTCACTGCAAATTCCCTTCCATTCGAATGAGGAAAATGAATGATAACAAGAAAAATAAGTCATTGGACACATTGAATTGAACCCACTAACATTGATTTCGCTAGCTTTCATAAAACTTATTTTTGGAGACCATCATGCACCACACACCCCGCGCTTTGATTCGCCATTGCAGTGCTTTGTTTGTAGGCCTTGCGTTGGCCACAGCCGTTATCGCTCAGACCTTCCCGACCAAACCCATCAGCATGATCGTGGCGTTTCCACCGGGCGGTGGCTCTGATGTGCTTGGCCGCGCTGTTGGCAAAGGCATGGCAGATGTGTTCGGCCAGCCCATCATCGTTGAAAACGTCGTTGGCGTGGGTGGTTCACTTGGTGTACTCAAGGCAAGCAATGCACAGCCCGATGGCTACACCCTGTTGGCCGGCTCACCATTAGAGCTGATCTACACCCCCTTGGGTGTCGCAGCCGCAAAAAACAAGCCAGAGGACATGCGCCTAGCCGCTTTGGTGGGACACACCCCCATTGCCATCGCTGTACGCAAGGACTTGCCAGTCAACACCTTGGACGAGTTTGTCGCTTTCGCCAAGAAGGCAGACAAACCTCTCAGCTTTGGCTCCACGGGTGTGGGCTCCCTCTATCACCTGATGGCTGAAAAAGCCCTGCAAACAGCGGGTGCACGTGGCTTGCACGCGCCCTACAACGGCATGGCGCCCTACCTCAAAGACTTGATGGGCGGTGTGCTGGACTTTGCAGTCGTCCCGCTGGTTGGCCCAGTGATTGGTGCCATCGAAAATGGTCAGATCAAAGCACTGGCACTGGCCTCCAACCAACCCCTGGCACGCCTGCCCAAGTTGCCCTTGGCTAGGGCCACCAAAGGCTTTGAAGACTATCAGTTCAGCATCTGGATTGGCGTCGCAGCCAGTGCCAAGACACCAGATTCACAAATGGCCGCCTTGCACAAAGCCACCTACACAGCCCTGAACAATCCAGAGATTCGCAAAGTGATTGAGACTGCGGGCAGTACCGTGGCCGAACCTATGACACTGGCTCAGCTTGACGCCTTCTACAAAAAAGAAACAGTCACAGCAGCTGCCATCGCCAAGGCTATCAAGCTGGAACCTCAGTAAGCCCATGTCAGCCACCTTGTCAGCCCTGCAAGCTCGCGCGAGTGCCTTCACCGCTCTTCGTCGTGACATTCATCAGCACCCCGAAATTGGTTTCCAAGAGTTTCGCACCAGCGATCTGGTGGCAGAGCGTTTGACGCAATGGGGCTATGAAGTCACACGTGGCTTGGGCGGCACAGGTGTGGTAGGTCAGCTCAAACGCGGCTCTGGTTCGCGCAG
>Ga0214921_10000658_pt1 | contig 62125 bp, 47 predicted proteins | sample LL1505_MetaG_FD_177992 | JGI IMG/M metagenome (GOLD analysis project Ga0214921, IMG submission 177992) | Freshwater microbial communities from Lake Lanier, Atlanta, Georgia, United States - LL-1505 | ecosystem: Environmental > Aquatic > Freshwater > Lake | place: USA: Georgia | collected...
TAATATTAAGATCCCCGAATAATACTAGATGGAGAATTACCATAAATAACTCAGGACAGTTAATTACGACATCATTGTGATATAAGTATATTAATATATGCCTTATCCAGTACAACCAGTTTTACCCAATTCTTTTCACGGAAGTACAACCTTTAATTCACAGATTAAAAGTTATGATCACCTAGCCCAAAGAGTAAGGAGAACATTAGGCGAGCCATTAATAAGAGTCGAAATAAGTTCAGAGCAAATGTACGAATTTATTGATATTGCTCTAGAATGGTTTACAAAATTTGCTGGTGTTACCGAAGAATATTTGATTTTTAAATCCGATTTATACGAAAGAGGCAAAGGATTAAGATTAGATCGTTTAATTAGCATAACACCAGAATTGGCTAATCCTATATCAACCGAAACGCCAACACTATCATCCGGATATGATTTTGATATGGACAATTATAGAAAAGTTGTTGATGTTTTTTCATTTAACGAAGGAAATAATTCGGGTGTTAATACATTATTCACAATCGAACACACTATAGCCCAACAAGCATATTTTGGACATTTATTAGGTAATGTTGGATATGATTTGGTTACATGGCACGCACTCAAATCATGGCTAAATACTAGAGAAAAGGTATTAGCACTTAAACCATACCTTAGATTTGAACCCGAAACCCAATTATTAAAGATTATTCCGGAACCACCACAATCAAATATATATTATGGGTTAATCGGTTGTAAGGTTCAGAAGCCTATCAAGTTTTTAGTATCCGAATTATGGGTTTTTCGTTATGTTTCGGCTCTTTCAAAGATATCGATAGCAAATATAAGAGGTAAATTCAATGGAACTATACTTTTTGGAGGCCAACAAGTTAATGGTGCTGATCTAATGCGTATGGGAGAAAAAGAAAAAGACGAATTAGAGAAAGAATTAATGGGGAATACTATTGATACCGATATTGTGAGATTTTTTGTTGGTTAAAAAAATATTTGATAGCGAACGTTGAAATCGATGAACCCATATGGTAAATATATTATATGGTAAATTTCGAATCCACCTTACAAAAATGTAAAGATATTTGGTTTGATGATAATAAAAAAATAAAAATTCGTAGAAAAGAAGGAATGTTTTTAGAACAAGAATTATTTTTCATTGATAATAAAATAAACTGGATAAACCGAAAAAAAGATAATATTAAAGAAAAGGTTATGTATATGGCTCATGAAATTTTCGAGCCTTTGATATGTCCAATAACAAAAAAAACGATTAATACCTATAATCCACTATATAGAAATTATACCGATGATATGATTAGAAACCGATGTTTTTTATTCAATCAAAAAATAAAAAATATATTAGAATTTCCTTTTTTTGAAAATTACAATCATCATGAATTGGAAAAAATACTTGAAAAAATTCCAAATAATATAGCAATAAAATATCCGATGATACTGAATCATTGTTGGCTGAGTTTACAAAAAAGAGAATTTGATGTTTCTAATATAGAAAGTAACGAAGAAGCTTTTTTTTTACATAAGAATAAATTTGAAAAATTACCATTATGTCCAATATCAGGAAAAAAAAGAAAATTTTCAGAAAAAAGATTAAAATATTTAGAATTTGATTCTTTAGAATCTTCATATATTTCCAATGGAATTAGAAATAAAGGAAAAATAATTTCAGAAGAAACTATAAAAAAAAGAAAAATAACATCAATTCAAAAATATGGAGTATCTTCTATACTCAAATTAAAACATATATATGAAAAAGCTTTACAAAAAAGAAGAGAAAATAGAGAAATAAGAAAAAAAAATAAAATAATTGATAACAGGACAAGAAAAGAAAAATGGTTGGACACATTAAAAACCAAATATAACGTTTCTTCTTATAGAGAATATTTAAAAAAATATCATAATCCAGAAGAAATATCAGAAAAAAAGAAAAAAACATTTAAAATAACTCTCAAAAAAAGATATGGTGTAGAAAAAATTTCAGATATTGAAGGAGTTATTGAAAAAATTAAAAATACATGTTTATTAAAATATGGCGCAACCACAGCATTAAATACACCAGAACAAAAAGAAAAAAGAAAAATACAAAATAGAATAAAAACATATTATAATTTTTCTAGGTTTAAAACTGAATGTATTCCTTTATTTACATTAGAAGAATGGTTAGAAAAATATGATCAAAATTTACCTTGGAAAAAAACGAATACAGGAGAAATATATTATTGTAAATATTGGGGATATGCGCCAATAGGAAAGTTTAAATCTTCTAGATTGGAAAAAAGCATACAACATATGTTGGATTTTTTAAATATAGAATATATAAAAAATACCAGAGATATAATACCGCCTATGGAATTAGATATATATATACCAAAATATAAAATTGGTATTGAATGTAATGGTGAATATTATCATTCAACAAGAACAAAAGCAAAAAATTACCATTTACAAAAAAAAATAAAATCTGAAGAAAACGGAATAAAATTATTACATTTTTACGGAAAAGACATAATAAATAAAGAAAATAAAGTTTTTAATATTATAAAAACCGCCACAAAAGGAAATAAAATAAAAATTTTTGCAAGAAAATGTTTTTTAGCAGAAATTAGTAATGATTTATCTAAAATTTTTTTAAATAAATATCATTTTGATGGGTTTTGTAATGCTAAAAATCATTTTGGGTTATTTTATAAAAATAGATTAATTTCTGTTTTATCTTTAAGTAAAGCAAGATTTTTAAAAAATTCAAATGATTTAGAAATTATAAGATATGCAACAATGAAAAATGTTTTTATTGTCGGCGGATTCAATAAATTTATATCCCACATTAGAAAAATACATAAAAACAAAAAATTACACACATATGCCGATTTAAATTTATTTACGGGTGATGTTTATATTAAAAATGGGTTTAAGTTTGAAGGGGTAACTACTCCAGATTTTTATTATTATAAAGATAAAAATAATATTCTTTCCAGATATCAATCACAAAAACACAAATTAAAATATATATTAAAAAATAATTTTAATCCCAATAAAACCGAAGAAGAAAATATGAACGATAATGGTTACTATAGAATATATGGATGCGGAAATAAATATTTTACATTGATTTTATGAAACCAAGATTGCAAAAAAACAATAAATATGTGCAATCTTTGTTTAATCCTAGATATCCCGAAAAATATAAGGGTAAGTTTCCTATATTTGCCAGATCTTCGTTAGAAATTAAGGCAATGAGGTGGATGGATGATAACAACAACGTAATAACATGGGGATCTGAGTCTGTAGTAGTACCATATCAAGGACCGGATGGCAAAATACATAGATATTTTGTTGATCTGGTGTGTGAAATGAAAAGAAAAGACGGAAAAAACGAAAAATTGTTAATAGAAGTAAAACCAGAGAAACAAACCCAACCACCCACCCCAAGTTTAAGAAAATCTAAGAAAACTGTTCTATATGAGTCATTTCAATATGCTCAAAATCAGGCAAAATGGGCGGCAGCAAGAGCATGGTGTGATAAAAAAGGGTATAAATTCATAATTTTAACCGAAAAACATCTTAAAAATTGATGTTTTTGTTTAGCAATAAGATAAATATTTAATACAATATGGAAAAAGCATATAAGCTTATCGTAGAATCACCAAATTATGAAGTAAAATATCTAATGGTGGAAGAAAATAGAAATTCTCCTGCTAATTTGTATATCAAAGGTCCGTTTTTAATGGCAAATGAGGCTAATAGAAACAATAGAATCTATCCTTTGGAAGAAATGGTATCCGAAGTTGGTAGATATACAACCGAAATGATAAACGGCAACAGAGCTACAGGTGAACTCAATCATCCTTCTACTGGTGAGGTCAATCTAGAAAGAGCTTGCCATATTGTTACCGAATTAAAACAAAACGGTAATATTTTTGAAGGAAAATCTAAAATTTTAAGTACTCCTATGGGCCAAATTGTCAGAAGTTTAATCAATGACGGTGTAAAACTAGGAGTTTCTTCAAGAGCATTGGGTAGAATTGATGAAAAAGAAGGAAAATCATTTGTTTCGGATTTTCGTTTAGTGGCTATTGATGTTGTAGCTGATCCATCTGTTCCTACAGCATTTGTAAATGGTATTTTAGAATCAAAAAAATGGATTTTGGCTGAAAGTGGACAATTTCAACCCGTATATGAAGATTTTGAAGATAAAATTTCAAAATTACCAAAGAAAAATCAAAGAGAATTTTTAAAAGAACAAGTAATTAATTTCATTAATGCTCTTAAAACAAGATAAGTAATTTACAATATGAATAATCTAAAATCATTATATTCAAAATTTATCATGAATATTTGTGAAAACAAATACGCAGATGCAGACAATATGCTAGATAAAATTTTAACCGAAAAAGTTAAAAAGAAAGTCGAACGAACAATTAAGAGTAAATTAGAAAAAAATTGTAAGTGTAAAAGTTCTAAAAAATGCGATTGTTGCAAAAAATAAAAAAAAAATAATACTTTTGTAATCAAATAAAGATAAGTAATTTTATAAAAAATATGGATATCACAGATCTTCTTAAAAACTTAGACAAAAATCTTGTCAACGAAGAAACCGCTAATGCTATTGCCGATGCTTTTAAACAAGCCGTCGAAGAAAAAGCCAAAGCTCGAATTGAATTATCAGTAGAAAAAGCATTATTAGAACAAGACGAAGATCATGCTAAAAAACTTCAAGATATTTTAGAAAAAACTGATGAAGACCATACCAATAAATTAAAATTGGTAGTTAAAACAATTTCAGAAAATCATACTAACAAATTAGCCAAAATTGTTAATATGTATAAAAAAACAGTTGATGATAAAGCCAAAACTTTTTCAGAAAAAGTTATCACTGACCTTGATAAATTTTTATCAACCTATTTAGAAAATAAAATTCCTTATACACAAATTAAAGAAGCTGTTGAAAATACACACGCTCGCAAACAACTTGAAAGAATTCGTGAATTAGTTGGATTCGATCCTTCACTGGTTAACGAAAATGTTAAAAATGTTGTTAAAGAAGGAAAAACCAAATTTGAAAAACTAAGCCAACAATTAAATGAAGCCTACGAGAATAATACTCGTCTTTCACAAGAATTGAAAAAAACACAAACAGCTTTAGTTTTAGAAGGCAAAACCAAAGGAATGCCTAAATCAAAAAAAGAATTTGTAGTAAAACTTTTAGAAGATAAAGATATTACTTACATCAAAGAAAATTTTAACTACGTAGTTGAGATGTTCGAAAACGGTGAACAAGAAGAAACCGTACAAGTAGCGAAGGAAGCTAACAAAACTGCATTAAGCCGTAATGTTAATCCTCCGGTACAGTTGGTGTCTGAGTCTACCTCAAGTGAGGCAAAGAATACACCCGTTAACGAATATCTGAGTGAATTGGAACGTATTGGCTAATACCCAATCGTTCACCAATCAAATCCAAAAAATAGAAAGAAAAAATAACAAATATGAGCAAAAATATCAAACCCGCAACAGGATTTATCGATAGATCCCGCGCACAACAACTCGTTGAAAAATGGAAGCCTCTCTTGGAACATAGTTCCGATAAGGTTGCTCCAATTACCGATGAACACACCCGTCTCAATACAGCCATCCTCATGGAAAACCAAGAGCGTTGGTGCTTAAATGAAGCAAACACAGCTGCCTCCGGTGGCGTTTTTGGTTCAGCAGGAAGCATGGGCTTCGGTGGTGCAGTCGGAAATGGTGATAATTACGCATCTGGTGATGCACGTTTACCAAAGGTTTTAATACCTATGGTTCGCCGTACATTCCCTGAGCTTATCACTAACGAAATCGTTGGCGTTCAACCTATGAGCGGTCCTGTAGGTCTTGCTTTTGCACTCCGTTATCGTTATGAAGCAGATAGTCTTGGTTCAAACGGCATCGACGGTTATAACAATCTTGGCCCGACTCAAACTGGCAGAGATTCTCAAAGCCGCGCTTATGCCGATGGAAAAGAACTTGGCTATCAATATTTGGACACACGCTTTACTGGCACTAGCTCTTCACAATTATCAGGCAATTCAGAATTCCAAGTCCTTGGATCTGATGCTGGTGTTGCTGCATTGTTAAGTCAGTTTGAGCTTACTGGTAACATTCCTCAAATTACTGTAGAATTTAGCAAAACCTCCGTCGAAGCTGGTACACGCCGCCTCGCCGCTCGTTGGTCTGTTGAACTTGAACAAGATTTGAAGAACATGAATGGTCTTGATATCGACTCTGAACTCACAAATGCTATGTCATATGAGCTTCAAGCCGAAATCGACCGTGAAATGGTTATCAGAATGGTCCAAGTTGCTCTTAATGCTGGTCCTAAGAATGGTTATAGCTTCTGGTACGCCGTATCAGCTGACGCACGTTGGCTCGGTGAAAGAAACCGCGACTTCTATTCCAAAATTATTGTTGAAGCAAACCGCATCGCCATCCGCAACCGCCGTGGTGCTGCTAACTTCATCATCGCAACTCCTAGAGTTTGCGCAATCTTGGAAATGTTGCCTGAGTTTCAATGGATGTCTGTAAACGGAAACGTTAACACCCAACCTACTGGCATTGCCAAAGTTGGTAATGTTGGCGGACGTTTCACAGTCTACCGTGATACCAGAACTGACGCCCAATTCCTTGACGGATCACGCGGAAGTGCTCTTGAATATGCATTACTTGGATACAAAGGATCTGAATATTACGATACAGGTATCGTATATTGTCCGTATATTCCTGTAATGATCCAACGCACCGTTGGTCCTAATGACTTCTCCCCAAGAGTTGGTCTTATGACCCGTTATGGTGTAGTTGATTATATTTTTGGTGCATCTTTATTCTACCATGTGATTTTAGTTCGTGGCCTCGGTCAAGAATTTACACAATCTGGTGGAAGAATGTACCTCTAATACATATACAGACTTACAACAGTTCAAAACATTTAAAAAACCCGCTGGTAACGGCGGGTTTTTTATTTTATATTTTTTTCTTTACTTACGATACAGATATGTAATTATATTTACATATGGATCAAAAATTGTGCAAATGTGGATGCGGTGAAGCCGTAAAAAACATAAAAAATACGTATATATTAGGACATTCCAATAGATCACCAGAGGTTAAATTAAAAAAGGCCCAAATGTTTTTGAAAAAATACGGAGTTGATAATCCGTCTAAACATCAAGAAATAAAAAATAAAAAAGAAGAGACGAATTTAAAAAAATTTGGAACAAAGTATGCGGCACAGAATGAAAATGTTAAAAAAGAATTAAAGGAAAAGTGGGTGGAAAAGTATGGTGTTGATAATCCAGCCAAAATACCACAAATAAAAAAAATAATATCCGAAAAAGTCAAAGCGTCCAGAGAAGTGGTAAGAGAAAAGACACAAAAAACATTTTATAAAACAATTTTAAAACGGTTGCACGAAGAAGGAAAAATGGGAACACTGGAACCATTATTCGACTATGATGATTATAAAGGAAGATTGTTCAAATATCCTTTTCGTTGTAATAAATGCCTAAATATAACCGAAACTAATCTAAGAATTGCATATGAGCCATTGAGATGTTTTATATGCACACCAAAGATAGATACAGGAGGACAATCTATATTGGAAAAAGATATATGCGACTATGTAAAAATACTAGATCCTGATATTAAAGAGCAAAATCGAAATATTATAGATCCTTTTGAATTAGATATTGTTTCCGAAAAATATAAAATCGCCATAGAAATAGATGGATTGTATTGGCATTCGGAAACAACCGGAAAGAAAAATAAATTCTACCATATAACAAAAAGAAAAAAAACAAATGAAGCTGGTTACAAGTTGATACAGATATTTGAGGACGAGTGGATAGAAAAACAAAAAATAGTAAAATCTAGACTTAAAAATTTGTTTAATAAAAATAAAAGAAAGATATATGCTCGAAATTGTATGGTTAAAGAAATATCAACTGACCAAAAATCAAAATTTTTAAAAAAATATCATATACAGGGAAATGATAAGTCTAATATTTTTATAGGATTATATTATAAAAACAGATTAGTTTCGATTATGACATTTAATCCATATAGAATAGCACTGGGAAATACATCAAAAAAAGATTGTTACGAATTAACCAGATTTTGTTCCATTTTTAATTTTTCTATTGTAGGTGGAGCATCAAAACTATTAAATTATTTTGAAAAAATTTATAAACCTACTACTATATTATCATACGCCGATAAAAGATGGTCAGACGGAAATCTTTATAATGCTATAGGGTTTAATTTAATCGGCGCAACACAACCAAATTATTGGTATATTATAAAAAATCAAAGAAAACATAGATTTGCATATAGAAAATCTGAACTTCCAAAATTATTAAAAACATTTGATAATACTTTAACCGAATGGGAAAATATGCAATTAAACAATTATGATCGAATTTGGGATTGTGGAAGTTTAAAATATGAGAAACATTATTAATTTTTTAAAGGGTTTTTCTTTATAAGTATTTAAATAATGAGAGTAAGATTAAAAATAAATAAAGGTCTTAGCATTGGATTAGGTCCAAATTTTAAAATTTCCACTGATTTTGGTGTAATTAATCCTATTTATGCAACAAAAGAACAATTATTAAATGGAATAGAGGTAACCTTATCGGAATATGATGCTAGTAAGATAAAAATAACATCTATCGGCAATTGTACTAATTTTTTGGAGGTTGATATATCTAAAGATCCTACTTACGCTATAACTGCTACCCCTACACCAGTTCCTACATCTACACCAACTCAAACACTCACCAATACACCTACACTAACTCCCAGCCCAACACCTACTAATACCCCTACACTAACACCAACCAATACTTCTACTCTTACACCAACAGGAACTCTGACAAACACTCCTACTAATACTCCTACTAATACACCCACAAGAACTCCTACTAATACACCCACAAGAACTCCTACAATAACGCCAACGCCTACAAATAATTTAATTAATATAACAATTACATCATTTGGAAATTGTTCTTATAAAGAAGATATTTATTATGAATCTACATATGATTTAAATTTATATCCAAATATAATAGATTATTTAAATTTTTGGAATGGTGTATGGCACTGGGCTTCAACACCACCATTAAATGAAAGTACTTGTCCAGAAATAATTTATATGGTTGCTACTAATTCTATAGGACAAACTGTATATAGTACAGATTATAGCACATGGGGACCATTAGAACAAGATTGTCCTCCCTGCGTTTAATATATTAATTTTTTAATTTAAAATAAATCTTGTATAAAAAACAAGCAAATAAATGCACAACCAATCCGCAAAAAGGATAAGAATAATTTCCCAATATATTAAAAAGTGGATTATAAAATAAACTTGTTAATATACCCACCCAAAAACTACTACATTCTGGACACAAAAATGGTTTTCTTATATATGGAATTCTGGCAATAAAATTTCTAACCGGAGCAAATATATCTGAAAAGCTCCACATAAAACTAACACTCAAACTTAATATAATATAGGTTAAAAGATAAAAAAGGATCATAGGAAAAATACATTTACGTATTCGCTATCGATAGGAGAAACCGAAAATGCTCTATAAGCGGCTCGTTTTTGTGCTAAACCATCAGAAAATTCTTGCCATTCTGATATTTTAACCTTTTCGACCTTACCATGATATATAACAAACTTATATCTGTTCTCAATTTCGTCTAAAACTATATTATATTTGTTATCTCGTAGGAAATCATTTAAAAATACCGAAGATTTTTCTCTATTAGTATTAACATAATTTTCTACTTTACTTCTACAACTACAATTAGGATTAGTAGAAGCAGATTCAATATCAGCATAAATTTCGGGTGCTACTGCTTGGAATCTGGATTTGAATTCAGGTTTTAGTGACAACAATTCTAAAAATATTTTAGATAAAAATTCATAAGATTGTTCAATTTTTGTTACGCTTTGTACATTTTCTTCGATAATCATAGTATGTATAACTTATTTATTATTATTAATAGGTTTGTCCATCATTTTTAACCAAAAATCATCACACATTCCACCATAAGGAATTTCACCTATATCATTGTCAATTCCACATCTTTGTGAAACGCATAACGGATATGCTAAATATTTTTCTTTAAATGTATTTGATAAATAAATGTCAAAAGCATATTGTGTTTCATATTCAGCTATAATTTTTTCAAAAATAGTATTTCTGATTAAAACGGCATGTGTTCCTATAGATTCGGATATTTTTACTAAATTTTTTCCATACATAATAAATTCAGTTTGATTTTCACCCGGATTTGTCCCAAGAAAAAATAATTCCCAGTTTTCTATTTTATTTAAATCGATCAAAGCGTTTTCTATATATATCAAAGGATCATATCCACCATCATAATAAAATTTAGCATCGTCTTCAAAAATAAGAACATTATTTAAATTTTGTTCTTTTGCCTTTTTTATAATCTCAATATGAGAGTATAAACATGCTCTCGAATAACCTTCATGTGGATATTTACCACTCGGTTTTAAACTATATCCTAGATCTAAAGGAGTTAAAGCACTTTTTCTTTTTATATATTTTATTATATCAATATCTGTAAAATGTTTATATATAATGTTATTTTTGTCTGTTCTATAATCTAGATTTATATAATAAGCATCGTCTATAAAGTTAAATAATTTTTCATTCATATTTTTCATAATTTATTTAAAAAATCTATCCACATATTACCAACTTTTTTAATATTGAAAGCATCTAAGATGTATTTTTTACCATTTTCTCTTATATTATTTTTAATATCAGGATTATATTCTAAATAATTGATACTATTTAATATGTATTCAATATTATTTTTAAATTTACCGTCTAAATCTTTTGTTAAGGATTCTTTTTGAAGCTTTTCTTGTTCAATACCATCAGGAAATTGAATCCATTGACAATATCCATCAAAATTTTCGGGTAATGCTCCTAATGGATAGGTAATAGGTATAGCACCAAGAGCAATGGCTTCGGCTACAACACAAGAAAATGTATCCTTGTGAACATCTTGATAAGGTGTATAAAGAGGATATAAGAAATATTCACTTTCGGCTAAATGTCGGAACAATGTTTTTTTATCTACTCCATCATGACGATAAAAATAAGGATGTTGATGATCATGTATGGTAATCAAATAATCAAAAGCATGAAATTCTTTGTCTGGAAAATTTAATTTCTCGACAGCATCTATTGCAACATTACCACCTCTAGCCCAAGAAGCATGAAAAATAAATTTATGAGGTTTTCTTTGTATATTTTCAGATAATACTTCTTCGACTACATCATCACATATTGGATTAGGAATTAAAGTTGATTTAGTATTCTCATATCGATTAATTGTTGATTCTATTAACCCAATATTCATGGATTTTTCCCATTCAGAAATGTTCACAAACCCCAAACTTAGATTATTTGCTTTAGCATAGTTAACAGTCTCATCGATACCATATATCCATTGCATATGACACCAATAAATTAAACTTTTTGTTACTTTAATAGGCAATTTATCATAATCCTGAAACCATAGACTGTTAACAAGAACATCAAATTCTTTATTATCAATATGATTAAATTCTATATCCGTATATTGAACACCTCGGATAGTGTCACCTTTAGGAAAAAACTTTCCTTCTCTTGCATATGACTCTTCAAGCAAAGGTTCCATTTTTTCAGTAACAACAACTACATCATGACCCTGTGTGGCTAGATATTCGGCTACTAGAATAGTGCTTGTATCGGTTCCAGAGCCTCCTCCACCGCCATATCTTAATGTTTCACCATTAAGATAGTTACTCCTTCTACTATTACCTATTAAAATAAAGGCTATTCTCATACATTAATATCTTTTTCGTATCTTTCTCCCCACTGTTTATCTTTATCAAATAAATACATTACAATTTTAGATGGTTTGTCTATCGAATAAAAACTAGCATTGTATTTATTATTTTTTAGAGTTACGTATTCTTTACCGTTTTCCAATGTAAAATCATGTCTAAAAACTTCAGCACCCGAACTATTTTGAAGTCCAAATGTCATAAATTGGGGATCTTCGAAATTGTGCTTTTTGAAAAATTCTAAATCCCATTCACAATCTACAACATATTTGTGTGAAATAAATTGATCTTCCCAATCTGATGGATTAGGAGGAGTTTTAACCTTTAATGTATAGTCTTGGATTCTGCATTTCTTAAAATCAAATCCACCATAAACCTCATAATCATGTAAGGTTCTAACTGTACCCAAACCATATTTTCCCATATCTAAACTATGTTCTTCTTGTTCGAATAATTGTCGGGTTTTATTTCTTGCAAAGACATCTCTCTCACCGCTTGTCTTTTTTGTTTTTATATAACCTACTGATGTTTCTGTGCCATGGTCTTCCCAGTGCTTAGGTCTTCCTTCTCTTGTATATTCGTGCCATATGTATTGACGATACGGGCTATAGAAATCATAACCGCTAGTAAATGCTCTAACACTTAAAGTAGTTTCTTCGGTATATCCACCAAAATAAATATCAGGATCATACGGAACATCATTCACAAAAGAACCATCAGCCAAGAAAAAGTGACCGCTGATTGTTCGTGCCTTGATAACACAATCTCTTTCTTTGTAGTCCATGATATGATATGGGCGGCTCATTAACAATTTATCACTACTAAATTCATATTGACTCATCAAACACGGACATTCTTCATATTTTTCTTGTCGAGGTTCGAAAGGTGTTAAATATGTTGTCAATACAGGCTTATCACTAAACTTTTTAGCTTGATAAAAGTCTTCAAGCATCATAGTATCCCAACCTTTTAAAAATCTATGATGACTGTCCAACTGCAAAACTAATTCTTCGCCATCATATAACTCATTTGTAATAGCCCTAGCCCATCCCAACCCTTGGCTTTCATCATAATGATGTTTTCTTATTCTAAAATTAGGTTTATTATCATATCTGGTTATATCTTCTGATTCATCATATTGCCAACATATACCGAAACTAAATAAATCGGGATTATCAGCTTTTTCCAACATATCATCAATCGTTACAGGCAATTGCGGATCACGATAAGAAGCGAGTTCTACAAAAATTTTTGGTTTATTCATATATTTTTAAGTTTTATCATCGATTGTTTTACAGACATCCACATATCAAGATATGTATATGTTGCTAAACGTCCTATAAACAATGTATCCTTTAAACTTTCGGCTAAATTCTTATATTTATTATAAATATTTGGACCTTCACCAAAAGGTATCGGATAAAACGGTATATCGTTTTTAGTACATTGTTTTGGATATTCTTCAGTAATTATCGTAGACCCTTTATGATTCAAGTTAAAATAACTATGATCGTATGTTCTAGTATATTCAACATTTTTTGTATTTTGATTTATAATATTGACCGGAAGTTTCATATTCGACGTTTTATGTTTGAATAATAAAGATCTATAAGGAAGTTCGCCAAAAGAATAATCAAAAAACTCGTCAATTTTTCCTGTATATATTGTTAAATCTGTTTTATAACCTTCCCAATCTTTATTTTCACATCCTAAATTGATAGAAAACCCATTTAACATATTTTCCATCATTTTAGTGTAACCTTCTTTTGGTAAACATTGATATTTTTCTCCCTCATACCAAGTAGGATCATCACAATCTTTGGTTTTAGGTATTCTATTAGTAATTGATTTAGGAATTTGCTCAAAAGGTACGCCCCATTGTTTTTCTGAATAATCTTTAAATATATATTGTATGATTTCCTCTTGTGATAACTCTCTACCGATTTCCTTTATAGTTTTTTTGCTATAGGGTAAAGAAATTAAACCCAATTCGGTATTACCAAGTGGTTTATTTTTAAAATCAAACCATTCCGTATATCTATTTAAGAAATGAAAAACATCGTCATCGTTTGTATGAAACATATGAGGTCCATATTTGTGTACCAGTGTTCCATTAATATTTTGATCGAAACAATTACCACCTATATGATCACGTTTATCAAAAATTTCTATATTATAACCTTTTTCCTTCAATAATATAGCCGATGTTATACCGGACAACCCACAACCTATAATTTTAGCGGTTTTCATTCCTCTTCTATAATATCAGAGTTTTCTATTAATTCTATTTTTTTGGGTTTGTTTTTTAAAAGTTGCATAGCCTCGTCTCTAGAACCTATAAAAATGTTATTGGTTTGTTGACCAGCAGTAGAACCCAACAAAGGATTATGTTTTCCTTTCACTGCTTCTGCCTCTATACGTTTAACTTCTATATTATTTTTAGCTTGCTTTTGCTGTATATTAATTTTATTTAAATTTTCTATACCTTTAAATGCAGTATTCATTAATTGAGCATATGCTGAAATTTCTTTAGGATCAGCAGCAGTTTGAATCAATTGCTGCATATCTTTAATAGCACTCATGGTCAATTCTAGCATTTCGGCTGATTTTTGATATATGTAATCGCTTACAGTGTCATCTGTTATTTGCGGTGTGTTTATAACTTGTTTTTTTTGAGTACTGTTGTTAGAATTATCCTTTAATTCTGATATGATGTCATTAATATCAGAATCATCTATTGAATTGTTATCCATTATAATAAATAATTATTGATATGGTTACAATTACAATACATGGATATGGAAATTATGAGATTTCGGCTGAAAAATTACAAGAATTGTTGTCTTGGTTGTCTAGAAATAGTGGTGTTAGAACCCAAACGAATGAACAATTGAGAATACCCGCACAATTCCAAGGAAGAGACTTGATACAAGGTTAATTCTGTGCTATATTCTATAGCATGAATCATTATAAAGATCTTTGGTGCGAAAAATATAGACCTCAAAAGATATCGGATATTGTTCTTTCAGAAGATTCTAAAGAACATCTGAAAAATATATCAGATGATATCCCACATTTGCTTTTTTACGGTAAAGCCGGAACAGGTAAAACCACAACCGCAAAGGTTTTAATCAATGATGTATTAAAATGCCAATATTTGTATATAAATGCTAGCGATGAATCCGGAATTGATACTATTCGTAATAAAGTAATATCTTTTGCGCAAACAAGATCAGTGGACGGTCAAAAAAAAGTAATTTTATTAGACGAATCTGACGGTCTTAGTGCTAGTGCTATGAGAACTTTGCGTAACGTGATGGAGGAATACGCTAATTCAACCAGATTCATCTTAACCGCTAACGATTTTAACAAAATAATCGAACCTATTAGATCAAGGTGTGTAATTTTCAATCTAAAACCGGATTTAAAGGGATGCGTACAGCGTTGCGTAGATATCCTTAAAAGAGAAAATGTAGATTATAAGGATAGCATATCTAAATTGGTTGTATGTGTGAAAGATCGATACCCCGATATGCGTAGAATGGTAAACGATTTACAAAAGTTTTCAATATCCGGAAAATTGCAACTAGAAAATGTAGATTTAACCGAAACATTTTCGCATATATTGTTTAAAAGGTTAATACAGAAGGAAAATTCACTAGATTTGCGTAAAATGATAATAGAAGGTGAATCAGAATTTGACTCGGATTATCAAAATTTATATAAATCTCTTTTCGATGTTATATATAATTCAAATATTACCGAAATTAAAAAGAAAACCCTGATGTTAGAGTTGGGAGAATATACATATCGTGATAATTTTGTGGTTGATCACGAAATAAACTTCTTTTGTTTTATTTTATCAGCCGAAAATATTATTAAAGCTTAGTATTTTGTGTAGGCAATGATCTGTTAGTCGGAGAATTGCCCAATCCAGCAAAATCTTTATCATTTACAGGTGTTGGTTTGCCATTTTCAGTGTCATGAAAAGAATAATTTGTTTTTGGTGCTAAGATAGGGGGTAAATTATCACCCCAATTACAAATTTCTATGTGTTTAATATCGGTAGAAGGTATCATGAATTTAAACATTGCATTATCCTTTTCAGCAGCCGAAATAGCACCATATTCTATACCCGTCGAGTTAATATCATTTGCGCTTTTAAAGTTAGGACCAGAAACTTCTCTAGTATCGGTTTTTACTTTAAAATAGTGCTGGCATTTTTCATACATTCTACTGTTTAATTCTTTAAGTGCTTCAATTTGACTTTGATCCATGACCGAAGCAGCTTCAGATTTTGTAAAAAAGCTAGGTTTTAATCTAAAACATACTCCTATTTTTACACCATTAGAGTACATTGCCGAATCTATAGCATTTTCTTCTTTTATTACATCTAAATTACCCAAAGCTTTTTCGTAAACAAGGTCAAATCTATTAAACTTTTTCATCTTTTAATTACTTACTCCATCTTTAATTCTTTTTAGGTAATTATTTTAAATGGCAACTATAAGATTAGACAATTTAACCAAACCTCGACAAGTAGGACTGGATCAAAATCAATATGATAAACTGCTTTTTGATGAAGAAAAAGCAGTTTATACAGATCTTCACCTAGATTTAAAGCTTAAAACGATAATCGACGGTGATAGAGTAATAAATTCTAATGATATAGAGGTAGATGAAAATTTAAGTGCCATAAAAAACTCAATAAGAAACATTTTTACAACAAAAAGAGGGCAAAAAATATATGATCCTGAGTTCGGTGCTTCCTTGGATCAACATTTATTTGAAAGAGTAGACGAATTTTATGCTAAACTTATAGGCGACGAAATATTAAAAAATATAGAAACCTATGAACCACGAATAGAAGTTTTAAAAATATCAATTCTACCAATTCCTGATCAAAATGAATATAGAATATCTATATATTATACATTTTTAAAAATAAAAAAACAACAAATGTTAGAATTAAGAATATTAAATGGTGGTCAAATTATTTTGTAAGGGTTAATTAGTTATATGGAATTAATCGAAAAAAGTTATATTAATAAAGACTCTTATTTAACATTCGACGGTAAAAGTATAAGAGATGTAATAATAGACCGTTTAAATAAAGAAGGAATTTTCACAGATCAAAATTATCAAGGTTCAAATTTCTCGGCTTTTATAGATGTTATTTCTTATACATTTTCTACACTTTTATACTATTTAAATAAAACCTCATCAGAAAGTATGTTTTCCGAAGCACAATTATACGAAAACATGAATAGAATTATAAAAATATTAAATTATAAACCTATCGGAAAGTTAGCACAAACAGTATCATATAGTTTATCAGTAAATAATTTAAATATCGGAAGCTATACAATTCCTAGATATTCATATATAAGAATCGGTGATTTAAATTTTTCATTTTCTACTGATATATCATTTTCTAAATCTATAAACGGAACCGAAACTATAGAAAATTTAAAAAATAAAAATATATTAAAGGAAGGTAAATTTATAGAATCTTCTATATATAAAGCCAACGGTATAAACAACGAAATTATATTCATATCAACATCCGAAAGCGTTTCAATAGATCATTTTGATATACATGTTTACGTTAAAAGAGAAAATAGTTTATATTGGGAATCTTGGAACAGAGTAGATGATTTATTTTTAAGTAAAACTAACGATGAAGTTTATGAAATACGATACAATCAAAACAAAAACTATGAAATAAAATTTGGTGATGATATAAACGGTTCAAAATTAAATAAAAATGATCAGGTTATAATTTATTATCTTCAAATCAATCCTAATAGTGTTACGATTGGTCCTAATGCACTATTAAATTCAAAAATTATTCCATTTAATTCTATAAATTTTAATAAAATTTTAATAGATACTAAATCGGAATTAGGAGAATATTTAAATTCTTTAAATTTTTCAAATCTTATATTAGATAACCAATATAGTTCTTCCGCACCACAGTTAGAAGAAACAGTTGATCAAATAAGAGAAAAAGCCCCAAAATTTTTTAGACTTCAAAATAGATTAATAACATCAAATGATTTTGAAACATATATAGAAACCAATTTTTCAAATATTATAGCAGACGTAAAAGTTATAAATAATGAAGAATATTTAAAAACCTATATGAAATATTTGTATAATATAGGGTTAAAAAATCCACAATTAGAAGATAACGTTTTATTAAACCAAATAAATTTTGGAACAAGTTGTAATTTTAATAATATATACATTTATACTATACCTAAAAATGATGATATAATTTACCTAACAGAACCACAAAAAGAATTAATTAATACTAAAATTCGAGATATGAAACCATTAACGTCTAATACGGTTTTAATAGATCCTATTTATATGTTTTTAGATTTTTATTTACCTATCGTCAATGTAAATTATCAAGAAATTGCAAATACTAAATTATATATATACAAAAAAAATAATAATAAAAGATCATCATCGGCTATATTATTTGATGTTGAAGATATATTTAAAAAATATTTTACCAAAACTGCTAATAAAATAGGACAAGAAATTGATTTGTATAAAATAAATTCAGAAATACTAACGATAGATGGTATTGATTATGTAACAACAAAAAGAGAAGATACTGGAACCGAATTAGAAGGTATAAATGTTTTGTGCTGGAATTCTATATATCCCGAATTAGATTCAAAGGTATACAGTCAAAATTTTGTATTAGAAGATTTCCAATATCCGGTTTTTAACAATTTATCCAATATTAAAAATCGAATAAATATTGTAGAAGAAACCGGAATTATTACATCTGCCGGATTTTAATATATGAGTAGAATAATTACAAATTTAACATTTTCAGATGTTTTAAACTATAATTCAGCGGAATTTGTAACAAACACCGATATAGGAAATGTAATAGAAAATTATAATAGAATCAATAATATTGGTAACTATGCTTATTTTTGGGGGTCGACAAAAAAATTTGTAACAATTACTTCAATAGATTCAGATCCAAACGTATTAGGATCTTTTAGATCATACACATATGGTTATTCTTATGGTGGTAATGATTGGATAGTCAGAAAAAACAATACAACAAATACATGGACTCTTATTGCTTACATGTATGGCGGAACTAAACAAAACGAAAATATAGCATTTAGTAATACAACATTAAATTCATTGGTATGGGGGGATTGTTTTACTTTTAATTGGGAAAATGTTTTATTAGAAGATGAATTATATAAAATAAATTCAAATATAATTTTAGTGCCACAAAGAACATGTGTCAGTGGCACATTAACTCCCACACCAACCTCTACTAATACACCAACACCCACTCCAACAAGAACACTCATTAGTACCCCCACCACAACCCCCACCAATACTCCTACAAGAACATCTACACCCACAATAGCACCAACTGCTACTAATACACCAACACCCACACCAACAAGAACACCCACTAATACCCCAACACCGACTAATACATCTACTCCAACACCTACACCAACGTTTAATTTTAATTTGTCTGTAAATAAAATTTCTGGGTTTGAAAAGGCAACAGAGTTTAAATTTAATATTAGCCCAAATTATTTAAGCAGAATACAAAATATTAAATGGATATTTGATGATGGGACTACACAAGATCAATTATTGGAAGTAAATCATAAATATTCTTTTAGCGGAACATACAATCCAACCGTATTAGTTTTTACAGAAACCGAGATATTATCAGCATCGGTAGAAATAAATGTTTCTCATTATACAAATGAAGTATTATATTTTGATCAAGTTCCTCCATCAACATGGTCAGGCTATTATTCTCCAAAATACCCATTCAGAATTCATATAGCTTCTAAAGATATGGGACCGCATTACATAGATTTGGCAGCAATGTATTCAAATTCCAAAAGATATCAAGAAAATCCCTCAAAATGGGGATTTTTAAAACCAGAATGGAGGTTTCTAGATTTAGATGGAAATGTCATACAAAGTATAAAAACCGAAGATACATTAATACGAATAGATGATGATGGAAACTTAGATCCTAATGGTATAGTTGTCGGTGTAACCGGAAAAGCAGAATTTTTCTTTGTTGATGATTTATATAATTTTAATAATTTTTTAAATAAAACTCCTATTACTACAATTATTGCAACTCTTCAAACTAGTGCGATATCCGTAAAATCTGACTACGAGTTAACCAATGCCGTAGTACCCGGTTACGCGAACAGTCTAGCATATGACTGCATACCATATATATCTTTTTTACCGATACCCGACAGTTTAAAATTAACCGAAAACGCTGTTAACGATTTTACTAACCCAAAATGGATCGATGCTAACATTCCTATATTTATAAATATAGAAGATAAAAAAGATTATTTTGATTTTTGTTTAGATTCCGAATATCAATTAACAAATGTACCAAATAAAACATATTTTAATAAAAATTATCCCATAGAAAAACCAGAAGATCCTTTATTTGTTAATATCAATAATAAAACATTAACATTTACACCGTCTTCTTTAAATTTTCATATTAAAGATGCTGATGATTTTTACGATGCTGGTTATTATCGAGGATTTTTTAAAATTGATACCGAAGAAGATTTTACATCAACAATAGCAGCTACTTCACAAATCACATTACCATCAAATTTTAAAGTTTTTTATAATAACCCTTATATATGGGTATCTAATCCAACTGCCGGAACCATATCGAAACTTGTATACACCGGAGAACTAAGCCCATGTAAAAAATCTACAAATTTTTTACAAATACAAACATACGAAGTACCTATATTAAAAGATGAAAATTTAGATGTTACTCCTAATATGTATCTTTCGGGATTTCATGGTGTTGATTATTTTGCAATATTACCCTTTCCGTATTGTCAATCATGGGTTTTAGATTCAGAATTAAATAGTATTTATGCTATTTCTAACACAGATGGTAAAATTTTAAAAACAATTGATGTTAATAAAATAGTAAAAGACCAAGATCTTGGGTTTTTGATAGATTTTCAAACTACACCATCTTCTATTGTTTTAAACAGCAAAAAAGATTTTTGGGTAACTTTATACGACACTGTTTCTACATTAAAATTCGATAAATATGGTAACTATTTGTTTGCGATTCATCCATTAAATTTTACGGGTTATGAAAATTTACCATCAAATTATTTATTTAAACTTAGACAGGCATTTAGCGGTTTACCTGATCAAAATTTAATAGAACCAACAGTTGTTGATGTTGATATAGAAGATAATATTTGGATAACATATTCAAATCCATTGAGTAGTTTCATTATTAAATACGATACAGATGGAAATTTATTAAAATGTATTGATTTTCCGGCTTTTTCATCACCACAGGAAATTATTTGCGATTCTACTGGAAATTTTTGGGTTAAAGGCGTTGAAACAAGAAGCGGTGATTTTAATAATAGTCTTTCCGCGACATTTATAGAAAAAAGAAATTCTGATGGAGTATTGCTTAGTTCATATAGAAATCTTCATAATGTCACCCATCTAACATTAGATCAATATCAAAATTTATGGTATTTACACGATTTTAATGGACTGGGAAAAATTGAAAACATTAATGGAAATAACACTAGAATTTGGTTAAATTACGATTATCAAAACTTAGAATATCCTTATAATGCAAAAGAATGGCACGATGCATCAAGAAAAAACGCAGATTATACAATATTTGACGGTATAGCCGTAGATATTAGAGATTATGTATATGTTTTGAATTCTTTGGAAAATTATATATACGTTTATGATGCTATAACAACAAATTTTATAATTAAATTACCAGTACCTTTAAGAAAAGGTGTTAATTTTTGGATTAACGACAAAGGAGAAGTAGTAACAGATAAAACACCGATTAGTTTTTCCTTAAAAGCGAATGGAGATTTTACCGGATTTAAATGGTTAAATAAATATGTAAATAAACATGTTGATTATCTATTTGATAGACCAATATATGATCTATCGGCTATATATATCGAAGGCGAAAGCAAATCTTTAAATTTTTATAAAAATAATCCTTACGATTTTTATAAAATTAAAGAAAAATTTAATCTTTCTAACTATATAAAAGATAGCGCAAACATGCCTGTTATAAAAGAAAGCGATTTTTTATTTGATACGTTTTTTAAAACAATTTTTGGAGAAGAACACCGTAACGATTTAGGAGTTTTAGCATACGAAAAAATTTCTAATTTTAATTTAAATCATTCTGATATAGATACCTGCAACATAGAACAATTATATAATTTATCACAATTATTAGGAATTGAAAACGATAATTATCGATTAAATTTTACAAACGATGTTAAAAGAATATTAGACATAGCCAGTATTAATGAATCATATTTATGGGGAAATCAAACCGAAAATGAAATTGATATTTATAAATTATTAAATGAAAAAAATCCAGTTAATAGTTTAACATTTCAAGTTACTGCTGGTGTTCCCATGATATTAAAAACAAAAATATCCAAAAAATATGAAATTGTTTTTACCGGACCATTAAGCGGTGATAATATATATAGTTTAGAAACATTAGCAAACTATATTGGTCTAAATCAATATAACTGGCAGGTAGATTATGATTTTTATTTAGGAGATATATGGAAAGATAAAGAATATAGGAATAACATAATAGATTGGAACAATAATAAAACAACAATTTCTCCTAATTTATCAGATTCTTATATAGATTGGAGTAAAAATGAAGGTATAGTGGAAACTTTATTATCATATGAGATATATAAAGGATTGGATTTTTTCAATTAAAAACTTAAATAGTTACCTAAATATTTAAAATGCAATTTGAGTACAATAAAAGTTTTAATTTTACGGAAATAGGTAATTGGCCGAATGAAAAATATAATTTTTCTCCTATTTCTGAAAATATAGAACCAATATCAAAACCAATTTATTTATATTTTCCGGTTTTTGGAAATCCATCAGTAGATTATGGAATATATTCAAAAAATCCATTAATAGACTATGAGTATGGCAGCATATATAAAGATCATCAGCCATTTAAAAATAAAATTACATTAAATTTATTTTCAAATACAGTACCATTAAGTTTTTACTATACTCCTATACATAGAGAACTATATCCATATTCAATTTTTAATGTTTTCGGCATAGATTCTGATGAAACAACAAAAGGATTTTTTTTAAACCCTAAAACACTTTTTTTTAAACCCGTTTATACCGAAAAATCTGATATAGGATGGCGAATATCTCTTACAACAATACTTTTAGGAACAAATCCTATATATTTTCATTCTAATGAATTTATAGCAGATGCTTTAAAAATTTATAAATTAGATAGAGAAAAATATGATCTAAAAACCGAAACAGAAATCCCAAAAAATTTAATTTTTAAATATGATGTTAAAGGATGTGAAAAATATTTTAATAAAGGTATAATAAATTTTACAGATACATTTAATCCAAGTTCATATCAAATTACTTTAGAAGAAACTGGTACACACATTAAACCTAATAGCATTTATATAACAAATAAACACTATTTGATTGAAAATAATGCAAATATAGGAGAAATATCATATTATAATAACGAAGATAATGATTTTTTCAATTATAACGGAACAAATTATAATTTTAATAATGACAACGATTATCAAAAATACGAATTATTTAAAAATCCTTTAGATTCTGATGATATTTGGTTGAGTTTAAAATTAAGTCCGTCTACCACATATTTAGAATACGATTGTAACCTAGAAAAAGTTAAGGGTGTAGTAGATACGTCATTAGGTATAAAATATATAGCAGATTCCGATAAAATTAAAAATACCAATGAAAATGTAGAAGATACTATATTAATATTTGAAGATAATGGAAATATACAAGATATAAATCAAGAATTTTCAAGTGAAAATTCTGGAAATATTTTACTAGATTTAAAATATCCACCACATTATTATAATATAAATTTAAAATACAAAGCATACACGGATTTTTATAATTTAAGCGGTATTTTAACATTCGAAGACAATGACACCGATACACTATTACAGAAAATTTTTGATTATTTTGATTCTCCTATATTTATAGATGATCGATATTCTAAATTTGCGTATAGTTTAATAGCAATAGACGATTCTTTTTATAAATCTACTGGAGTTTTGTTAAGTTCTATAAGTTCATATAGTAATTATAATATTAATAATATTACAAATCTAACAGCATATTCTTTAGAAGAATTAAAAACAAATTTAACATCAATATGCTCAATTTTTGACAATATATTATACACAGAAATTGATAATGATATATATAAAACAAAAGGAATCAAATTAAGCGGTATTCCGGTTTTTTCGGGGTATAATTATATTACCGGATCAACCCTAGAAGAATTATCAGCTAATATTTTAAATTTTGGAATTCCGGTATATGTAATAACAAATACTACAAATTCATCAGATTTATATAAATCTTCGGGTACATATAATACATCTGTAAATTATTATAATGATACGTTTGTAAACGAAGTATCCTCATATGAAACTGTTTCATATTTATTAAATACTATTTTAGTAACAGCTACAGAAATACCACAATTGACAAGTTTGATATATAATTTAGGCGAACCTTATATAAATTATGCCGAAATAACAAACTCAATATATCATCAAAATGAATATGTATCCACTGGTATAGTATTAAGCGGAGACTGGGTTTGTATAGATACCCAAACTGCTACAGGTTCGAATTATTACGAATTAACCGCAAGTGCCGATTCTTTTGGCGGCATATACTCATTATATTCTACGATAACAAGTAAAATAAATTTTTTAAATGATTTTAAAACTACTGGTGCATATTTTGACGGAATTGTTTATAAAAACCAATTAAGTTCATTTGAATTTCAAGAAGCAACACCAACAACTTATTATAATTCTATAAGTACATACGATTTAAGAGTAAATGCTATTTTTAATGTTTCGGTAAGTTCATATGACGAAACATTGATACAAGACACGTATCTATATAATACAATAAGTGTTTATAATATAGATAGTAAAATTTATGAAAATTTTGTAGAAGGTTATAGTTTTAATTACGATTTAACATCTAAAGTGATCGATTATTCGACGGATTTTGTTAAAATTTCAACATATTTATTTTCAGATTATCATTTATCGATGTTAGATTTAGAAACATACGGTATTTTTGATTATATTAAATATGAATTTTTAGATGTATCGAATACATTAAAACCTTTTTTATCATGCTATTACAGCGAAGAAAAAATTCCATATAATATATATGATCTAGATTGGGTTTCGGCTACTAGTGGATGTGTTTTATATATTGAATACCCCAATACTACCTTTGGCGAAGTTTCTTTTAACATAGTTCCAAAATTATCAACACAAAACGGTATTCTAGATTCATATTTTAAAACAAAAATAACTCTAGCCAAAAATTTAACGAACAATGATTTATATGGGTCTAATAAATTAATATTAAACAAAAAAAATGAAAAATCTAATTTAATAGAAATCGAATTAGTAGATTTATACGATGATTTAACCGGAAATAATACGTCATGGACATTTGAACCGGATATAAAAAACGTTGTAATGTATGTTAAAAATCCAGAAACCGACGAAATACAATATATACAAAAAAATGAATCTATAGTATACAATAAAAACTATACATCAATCGTTTATCTATCGGGTTATACAAATAACGAATTAAAAATTATAGCTTATTCAGAAAAGTATAATAAAACAGTAGATTTAAATACAAATTTAGAATTATTTGATATATATGAAGATAGTCAACCGATAATATATCCAATAATACCATTAGATAATTTAAATAAAATAAGAACTATTGATTTAGCGGTTTATTTACAAACCCAAGAAACATTGAATGAATTTTCCGATGAATTTTCGATGTATTGGCTTTGGGAATATGGCGATCTGACCGATTCTACTATACAACCGATAACAGCTATAAAAAATGATGGCAGACTATATTCTTCAGGTGAAACCGAAACAATACAAAGTATAAGTGCTTTAAGGTTTTTTATAAATCCCAATCAAAATTATAGTTCTATAGAAAATACAATAAAAATAAAGGCATATATTTTAAATGAAAAAAAATACTTTACTCCAGAGTATACCTTTACCGTCGATGATTATCCAATAGATAGTTTATACTCATTAAACATAGAATCTTATTATGATAACTATCCTGATGTACCTATACATAATACAACAATTTCACCTTTTTTTACAAGACCTTTAAACGATTTTTCGGTTTATAGATTTAGTATTGATTCTTCCGAAACATCAATATTTAAATTTTTAGATAATTATGAAAATATAACATGGGAATTTTATGATAATTTGGGATTCTATCAAAAAATAACAGGAGTAGACACGGTAGATCATTACGAAATTTATAATTCTTTAGATTGGAATTTAAATTTTGTAAAATTAAAAATAGAAAATCTTAAATTACCAAATTGGAATACACCTCACACTTTTACAAAAATTTTAACTATAAAATCATTAACAGAAACCGAGTTTTATAATCCATTAAAGGTAATATTCTATCCTGAATTTTATTGGCCTACTCATAGTTCTAATATTGTTTTTTCAAATGAAGATAATTTTATTTATGCTTTAACACCTTCAACCTACGAAAATAAAAAATCAGAAACTTATAGCTTTTATGTTAGTGCTGATAAAAATTTTAACACTTATGAATATTCTACGGGAGATGTTTTAAACACTCCAACCGGAAAAATTGTATTACCAGAATCAAATCAAATAAAATCTTATAACGGAATATCTATATCGGTTAGTGCTTTTGATGATATATATTTCCCAAAACAAAACGGAATAGTTTATAAAATAGCAACAGAAACTGAATTATTAGATTATTATATGGATAATTTGGTATTCACTACATTACCATTTGAATCTGAAGTAGATTTTTATATAGATAATTTTACAAAATCTCCTAAGATATTGCCATTTGACACTTTCAATTTTACATTTTCTTCAATTTTTAGTTCTGTAAATATTAAAGATAATAGAATATTAATAGTCGATCAATTTATACTACCAAATTATAAAAATAGTCCGATTAAAATTGTAGATGATAATAGTACAGTAGTATACACGCTCTCAACGATATATTGGGTAGCTACAAAAGAAATAGAAGCTAAAACCGGAAGATATAATATATTTGAATTAAATTTAGGAAATCCATTAGAAATTTTAACAATATCTAATAAAAGTATAGAAACTTTATATCTTACCGCAGAAGCTAGATTGAAAAAAACTATACCATATGAAACTTTTGAGAATTATCCATCATACGAAGATAAAGAATTATGGAAAATTGTTGATGAAACATTAGAAGCTAAAGAATTAGATTATGCCTTTATAGCGGATATTTTAGGTAATATAGAATAATATATATCCGCATATAAATAGTTATTATGGCAAATGGTTATATCCAAGAAATTAAAACGTATGGTGTATCAGATGAATTAGAGATTTTCATATCCTCTTATTTTAAAAAGATAGACGAATACATTTTTTTTGAATTTGGGTATGTTGATAATGATTTTAATGATAATCTAAAAACTATTTTTTTAGATTTTGGCGATGATATAACTCAAACTGTTGATATCGACGAACGAATTTATCATAAATACGAAAATGCAGGAACATATACTATAACCTACAGCGCATTATATGAAAGTGGAAAAACTACCGATCTATTATATTTAAACAAACCCATTCAAATTTTTACAGAATGGCCGTCATATAATCAAGACGATATCCGTTTATTGGACGAAACTGAATTAAAATTACCTTATACCCTAGATCAAATAGAAATTCAACCAAATGAATTCGGAAATGTTGATATTTTTAATACAGCTATATCAAGATTATTTGATAATTTACAATATTTAATTTATAATTCTAGGACACTTAAAATAGATTTTCCTTATGATGTATACGGCTGGCTCGGTACACATCCGATAGAAAAAACAGTCGGGGTTCAATGGCACACACAAAATTTTAATTCGGACTATTATAATATACAGGATTCGCTTACAAATTTAAGTTTTTCTATAAATAATAGAAGTTTATTTCAAAATAACCAATTTAAATTAAATCATTTTTATAATATTAAAGACGTTATAGAAAAAAAAGAAGATTTAATAGTTTTAGATGGTAATACATTATTTTATTTGTCAGCCGGAAAAATACCAACACCTATAAATTTTGTAAATAGCACCGAATTTTATACAGATTTTAAAAATATAGTTTCTATAGATATAGATGATACCGGAAAATATATTTTTGCCGCTGATGACGTTACGAATAGGGTATATAAAATATATCTAGATATTTCTAAAGGGTTATCTTATATTTATAATGTTATAGATGTTGGAGGATTTGGTTATAAAAATGACATTTCTAAATTCGACTCACCATCACAATTAAAATATTATAATAAAAATGTTTTTGTTTTAGATTATAATAATAAATGTATTAAAAAATACAATGAATATTTGGTTTGGATTAAAACATACACATATGGGTTTTTAGACACTGTAGATTGGTTGAGTTTTGATATACATCCAACAACAGGATTGATATATCTAATAACATCGGATAATAAAATTTATGTTTTAGACGAAACTTTTTATGATTTTGTTTACAGTATAGATTTATCTAACATATTAGAATATGGTGATAAAAAGCTAGTTTTTGACGAAGGCGGTGAGTTTTTTTATATTTTAGTCGCAAATAAAATTGTTTATAAATTTACAGCAACAGGTATATTTTTAAATTCTTTTGAAAATGATTATATTTTTACAAATATTAAAAAATCCGAAAATAGATCTTTGTTTTTAACATCTAATAATTTTATTTTAAAATTTACTGATATTGTAAAATATTATGGAATAGGCGAAGGATTACAAAAATCATATTGGTCAAAAAATGAATTATTGTTGGAATCTGATGAATTTGCATCAGAATTAAATTATAATAGATCATTATTAAGAATATGTCAAAATATCAAAAAATTTAGAGATTATCTGGATTCTAAATTTATAATAGCAACAGAATTTTCGAGAGGAAATTTAATAACATTTTATACAAAACAACCGATATCAATAAATGATAGACCGCAATTTGAAATAGATATAGAACTTGAAAAAATTAAAATTGGTTCTAATGAATTGCATATACCTCAAACATTTAATAGAGAATTAAAAAAACTTTATAATGCATTAGACACTATAAATAATTTTTTAAGCATAAAAACCGAAGATGTTGTTAGAATACAAAGAGAAACTTGCGATAGTCCTTTTTGTTGGTCATGGAAAGCAATGTCTTCTTACAATTTAACTCTTCCGGCTATTAAAGTTTGTAATATAAACCCAATAACATATAAAGAATTAAAATCAAATTTTCCGGTTGCATATGCTCCAACAAAAAACTGGAATTCTGCTACATCTAAATGTTGTCAAGGAAAAGCAGATAATATTAATGCTGTAATTTCTGAAAATACTATAATAGTTCCAGCCCCAACATTTTTACCAACAATTAGACCAACAAATACACCTACACCTACACCTACAGTTACTCCTACATTTACACCAAGCCCAACACCAACATTCACCCTAACACCAACATCAACTCCTACAGGAACACCAACAAACACACCTACAATTACACCAACACCAACTCCTACAAAAACTCCCACCCCTACAGGAACACCAACTCCCACAGGAACACCAACAAACACACCAACAAACACACCAACAAACACACCTACTAGAACACCTACTAGAACACCTACTAGAACTCCAACCAATACACCAACTAGTACACCGTTACCACCCACATCTACTCCTACACCAACGTCAACATTGACCCGAACACCAGTCCCAACCGAAACACCAACACCAACACCTACACCTACTAATACACTAACACCAACACCAACAAACACACCGACCAATACTCCAACACGTACTCCAACACCAACACCTACTAATACACCGATACCAAGAGTTTCTTTTCAATCTGATTACAGTAATAATGCTACGTTTGTGGTTCCTGCTGGGTGTAATTCTATCAATGCTTTAATAATTGCTGGCGGCGGTGGCGGCGGAACAGGGCAAGAAGTTGGAGATGGCGGTGGCGGTGGCGGCGGAGGATCTGGCGGTTATACTAATGTGACCATTTCCGTAACACCCGGTCAAAGTATTGGCGTAATAGTTGGTTCTGGTGGAGCTGGAGGTCAAACGTCAGGAAGAGGAAGTAAACATAATGGAGATACTGGTGGATTTTCTCAAGTCGGTGGATCAAGAGTTAACGGAGGATTTGGTGGACAGGCTGGAAATAGTGGAAACGGTGGCTCTGGCGGCAACGGCGGAAGTCCCAATGGAGGATCAGGGTCAAGAGGAAGCAGTGGAAGTAAAGATACCTCTAGCGGCAACGGCGGCAACGGCGGTGGAAACCCATACGGATCAGGCGGCGGCGGTGGAAACAAAGGAACTGGCAGCAACGGTAACGGTCATGGCGGCGGTGGAGGTGGAGCAGGTTTCAATGATCGATCCAAACCACTTGGTTGGTCTGGTGGAAACGGCGCAAAAGGTTTTGTTAGAATAACCGGATCAAAATATAGATAAAAGCAAAAAAAATAGTAATTACATTAAAATAAAAATAAGTATTTTCGTTCAATAATAGTATTCACGTTTTATAATATAACGGAGAACACATTTTTTGATGAGACTTGAGAACATATGAGCAATAGATACCATTCCAAATACCATAGAAGAAATCACCACACATATTCAAATATAAACATTCCTGATGCGGGACACGATCCTATAGCAAGTATAGCAGAACCGTTTTTAGGGGAATTTATATTATCAGGATCTTTAAGTGCTGTAGCACCTTTAAGTTCTTATGCAGCACATTTTTATTCAAATAATACTGCAATTTGCGCTATTGGGGGATATGAAGGCATTTTTGTAAAAGGATCAAATGACGGTATTCAAGTTTTTTCTGAAAATTTAGCAATTTCATCGTATTCTTTAAAACTTGCTGGAAGTTTTGCCTCTCCGGTTAGAGCTATTTCTGCTAATGGTAACTTCATTGGTGCTGATATTTATTCTAATAATGTTTCTATCTCATCATTCGGTAAAAATATTGGACTAGAGGTTGCATCAAACAATAGAGCTATCTCTGCTAATGGTAACTTCATTGGTCTAGAAGTTGTATCTCCTGTTAGAGCTATTTCTGCTAATGGTAATATTTTAGGTGCTGATATTTATTCTAATAATGTTTCTATCTCTTCTTTTGGTAAAAATATTGGTCTAGAAGTAGCCTCTAATTTTAGAGCTATTTCTGCTAATGGTAACTTCATTGGTGCTGATATTTATTCTAATAATGTTTCTATCTCTTCTTTTGGTAAAAATATAGGATTAGAGGTTGCATCAAACAATAGAGCTATCTCTGCTAATGGTAACTTCATTGGTGCTGATATATACTCTAACAATGTTTCTATATCATCTTTTGGTAAAAATATTGGTCTAGAAGTAGCCTCTAATTTTAGAGCTATTTCTGCTAATGGTAATATTTTAGGTGCTGATATTTATTCTAATAATGTTTCTATCTCTTCTTTTGGTAAAAATATAGGATTAGAGGTTGCATCAAACAATAGAGCTATTTCTGCTAATGGTAATTTTATTGGTATAGAAGTTGCCTCTCCGGTTAGAGCTATCTCTGCTAATGGTAACTTCATTGGTGCTGATATATACTCTAACAATGTTTCTATATCATCTTTTGGTAAAAATATAGGATTAGAGGTTGCATCAAACAATCGAGCTATTTCTGCTAATGGTATAACAGTAGCAATAGAGGCTTATAGTTTAAACACTCCTCTTTCAACAGCATATGGAAATAATATTATGCACGGTAGAGTGGGTATTAACAATAATGCCCCTACCAAGGCATTAGATTTATTAGGAGATACTAATTTTGACGGAAACGTTACAATTACCGGAAATCTTTCAACGTTAGGATATGTAACTAGACTTGATACATATGTAGTAATAACAAGTGCTGTTGATATTTACAATAAAGGCACAGGACCAGCCTTAACAGTTACACAAGAAGGAAATCAACCAATAGCACATTTTATAGATTCTAATGGCGATGATATTGTTTTTGCCGATGATGGTAAATTGGGATTAGGAACATATACACCAGAAGCAAATATTCATATAGTAGAATCTACCCAAATACCAGAAGTTAGAATACAATCTTTAATTGATGCATATAATCCAGTGTTAAGATTGGCGGGAAATTCGGGGTTAAATGCTGAAGGATTTTACATACAATATGATAATTTTTACGGTGACACATATTTTAAAAATATATATCACAACGCAACACTAAATAAAGCATTTCATTTTCAAACCGGATATAATACTACCACAGAAGCTCTTACAATAAAATCTACAGGTCAAGTAGGTATTTTAACAACAGAGCCGACAGAATCATTGACCGTAAATGGAAATATTAGTACAAATGGTAACATATTAGTAAATGATTCTAAATTTATTCAATTTGGTTATAATTATGGAGCAAATGATTACGGTTTAATTAAATTTGACTTTACTGATGACGGTAACTCTAGATTAATTTTTCAAACCGGAGATAATGGAAATGAACCTCTTGTATTTAGACAATATAATAATTCTACACCATATAATAGACTGATTATAGGAACCGATGGTAGGGTAGGCATAGGAACTAATACTTCTACAACAATCGAAACCTTTCCGCAACAACTAACAGTTTATGGCGGCATCAGTGCAACCGAAGAAGGATATTTTGATAAAGTCAATATAAATAAAGGAACGGTAACACAACCATCATTAAAATTTCAAACAGATTCTAATACAGGTATATTTTCACCAGCCGATGATACCTTTTCAATAACCACAAATGGTTCTGAAAAAGTTAGAGTATCACAAAAAGGAGACGTTCTTTTAGATACTTATATATATCCACCAACTTCATATAATAATAGTAATTATAAAGTATTACATATGGCCTCTCCGGTTTCTAATGGAAGCACTGTTGTTTCTTTAGCATCTCTCGGCAACAATACATCTTTTATCGGAACACTATCGTCTACTGGTATGGTAATAGGAACCGAAACCCAAAATATAGATTTTAAATCTGGAATGGTTTATGCCAGTAATGATATTTTAAATACAGGAACTTCTCGTCTTTCTATTAAAAATGGTAATATCGGTATCGGAACAAATAATCCAGTCGAAAAATTAACCATAGTTGGCAATATCAGCACAACCGGAAAAATTAATGATAAATGGTTCGATCCATTAGATTTTAGTTATGTTTCACTAAGAGAAGAATTTGGAACTGGTGGTACTACATCAGGAACAATAGGTCAATTAGGATGGAATATCGCAGGAACCGGAGTAACTATTGAAAACAGTTTTAGTAATACTTTTCATAGTATACCTTTTTCTTTATATATAAGAACTCCTGCGAGTATAATAACTCCAAATTTAGTAGTAGGTTCTTTGAGCTTAGGAAATATCCCAGCATTTACCGGACAAGGACTAGCAACAAACAGTTCTTACAAAACAAAAACGGCTGGTCTTGTTTACCATGAAATTGCAAACAAAATTGCTTGGTCATTACAATATAGCGCAGACCGAACATATGATAAAATAACCTTACCATATTCGTTTGGCGTAAGATATATCCCTAGATCAAGTGCGGCATGGTCAACCCCAACATCTTACTCTATAGGTGATAATATAAGACCAACCTCACAAAATGGATTTAAATACATAACAACAACAGCTGGATCTAGCTATGCATCTTATCCAGAACCAACATGGCCTACCACATTTAAAGACACTGTTATAGGATATCCGTCTATATGGGCAAGTACTACAAGTTATGCTACGAATTATTACGTTAGACCAACAGTAGTTAATGCTTACAAATATAAAAATATAGTAACCGGAACAACTACTTCCAATGGATCACAACCAACATGGCCTACATCGGTTGGTCAACTTGTTGCTGATACTAATATATCTATATGGGTTACAACTAATTCATATTCTCTTAATTCTGTAGTTAGACCCACAGCAGTTACTTCAGGTGGCTACAAATATGTTAACCAAGTAACCGGAACAACTACTTCCAATGGATCACAACCAACATGGCCTACTAATATAGGAGATTTGATTGCTGATACTAGTATATCTATTTGGGCTACAACTAATTCTTATTCTCTCAGTTCTGTAGTCAGACCTACTGTAGTTACTTCTGGTGGTTACAAGTATGTTAATGCTGTAACCGGAACAACTACTTCTAATGGATCACAACCAACATGGCCTACATCGGTTGGTCAGCTTGTTGCCGATACTAGTATATCTACTTTCACTCCTTCTATAGCATATTCCGTAAATAATTATGTCAGACCTACCGTAGTTACTTCAGGGGGGTTTAAATATAAATGTACTGTCGGTGGTACAGCAGGAGCAGAACCCGTATGGCCTACAGTAGTAGGAAATACTGTTACTTCCGGTGCAACAACATGGATATGTGAAGCTGGTGGCTATCCTGTATGGCAAACACAGGCTGGTGGCTATCCTGTATGGCAAACACAGGCTGGTGGCTATCCTGTATGGATTACCGAAGCAGCTGATTATGCTACATGGGTTAATGCTGGCGCGGACGGAAGATCTGATGGAAAATTTGAATTTTTTATTACAGGTGCAAATGCCGAAACTAATATTACAACATACCCATCAACAATTTCGTCCGACACATCAAAATATTGTAAGATATCAATTAGATTTTCGAGTAATATCGTTAATTTTAGTATAAACGGAGAAAATGAAATATCACATAATATAGGTACTGATTATAATGTCCACCCATCGTTTAATACTAGAAATGATGGAGCATATCAATATCCAGATTTTTATATTAAAAAATGGGCATTATATTCAGATGGATGGAATGAGTTTTAATAATAAAAAAAATAAAAAATGATTAATGAAACATTAATAGATATCAATAATGCTACATATGGACAAATTTTTGATTTTGTTTCACCATTAACATTAAATTTTTGTATATCTGGCTATATACCAACAAAAAAAATATGGAAGGTTGTATATGATTTCGGTGACGGTAACACAAAAACCCAAATATTAAATAATGCTACAGAATTTTTAAATTTAACAGCTTTACCGTATCAAAACGAACCGGGTGATCCAAGAAACTATATAATAAAAAATCATTATTATTTTGAAGATGTAACAAATAAAATATATAACGTAAAAATTGATTTTTATAGAATAGGAGAAGAATTGCCACAAATTCTTAAATTTGATTTAAATTTAAGATTACCTATTTACAATTCTGCCGATTTACCATTAAAAAATTTTAAATTGGTAGGCACTCGAATGTTTGGTATAGATAATAGAATGATTTATTTATTCGAAAGTCAAAAATATAACCATTTAATACCAGTATTGTTGGATTTCAATATTAAAAATACTCCCACCCCCACCCCCACTCCTACTCCTACTCCTACCCCTACACCAACTAGAATATATTCACATACATTTACACCAACGCCAACCCCGTAGAGATTAACACATTGATATTAAATAATTGGCTTTATTGATAGAAGAGTAAATTTCTTCTAGTGTATTATTTAATCCTGATTTTTCTTGGGAGGCTATAAAGGTTTTTAATTCTTCGGAGTTTAAAAGATTAGTTATTCCGTCGATCAAACTAAAATAACTGTTTTTATAGTCATCAGAACTTTCGGTAATTCTATTTTGACAGAAATTATCTAGAAATTCTTTGGTTAAAAAATTATTACAATTAGTTTTTGTTAATCCTATAATTTCTTCTTGAAATTTATCAAAAATATCTCCTAGACTATCGTATAATTTACCATATATTTTATGTAGATTTATATTATTAGTAAATAAATGACATAATTTTAAATCAGAAAGAAAATCATTCAATTTTTGACAAAATGTAAAAGTTCCACTAGTTTCAACTTTTGCTGCTATATATGTTATTTCTAAAGTTTGCATTATAATTTTTTATAGATTCTATTTACAAGTAATAAATTTTCGTGTTCGGTTCTAGACTCTGATACTAACATGTAATCTTTAAAAATATCAGAATTATTTGATTGTTGGATCAATGTCTCATTATTACTTTCTATTGATAATCCATCATTTTTTTCTATAGAAGAAGGCGATAGAATTTCTCTAGGTTCTTCTGTAATTTTATCAACAAAAGAATTTTCTTTTGCTATTTTTTCAAAATTTTTATTTAAAGATTTATTATAAAAATCATCATTCTTAAAAAAAAGTCTCCAAAAAGGAATAGGAAACAAAAGATTTAGAGCGGTTCTACGATTTTGACATCTTGGGCAAGGTTCTAAATCTCCTGTAACTAAATATGTTATAGGCCCGATTAACTTTGAATGTAAAATAGCCGCGCAAACATCACCGATACCTTGAGCATATCTAATTTTTTTAAAATAAAAAAATTCTTTTTTATGATTAAAGTACGTTTTTAAATTTCTCATATGTTTCTTCTTTCTTTTCTAACTTATCAAGATTTTTTAGATTTTCAACTATATTATCATATTTTCCGAATAACGGTTGTAGTTCTAACCACATTTCTTTAAATTGTGGATCAAATAAATTTATATATTCCGATATTTTTCCTAATTGTCTAATACAAAGTAAATGACTTATTTCTGTATTATAAAGAGCCTTTGTTTTGTTAATAAAATCGGCCTCTAATTCAAATTCATTTAATTTTTGGGTTTCTATTTTTTTTATAGAACCGTTTTCATAATTACCGTCCCAAAATTCTTTGTTTATATCAAAATCATCATCAATGTTACGATAATATTGAATGGATGGCGGTAATTGATCAGAATATCCTATAAATTCCTTTCGATTATTAAAAAGTACAAACATCAAATATATTTAATATTTGATTATATAATGTAAAGCCACATTTTTTGGTCGAGTTTCTGTACCACCTTCACCGGAACCATCAGTGGCTGAATTTTTATAGGTATAAGGAGTTACCCAATTCCAACCAGTTTCATTGTTTCCGCCAACTTTAGTTTTTGATCCAAAATTAGCATACGTATCAACATAAGGATGCGAATGATTTTTAAATGCATCCCCTTGATAGCTTCTAATACCTCTACCGCTATCCACACCTCTACCGCTATCCACACCTCTGATAAAAACACCTCTTAAATCAGGCACATTACTACCCACAATAGAAAATAAAATACTAAAATTATCTGTTTTACCTTGAACGGTTCCAACTGCATTTGGTATAGCCGATCCATCACACAAAAGCCATCCTTCGGGTATAGTGGTTCCAGCAAAAGCCATAACACAACCAGCAGGAACAATCGAAAGACCTATTTTAGCCTTATAGGTTCTACCTGCTCTAGCTAGTGGTATTTCGTCTGATGCTGTAATATTACCAGCATCGGTTAATTCTGAAATTTTTTTATTTGCCATATATTTAAATAATTACCTAAAAATATTAAACATAATATTTAATTCTTATCATACCAGATCCACCATTGCCACCAACTTTTCCATTATTAGTGGCATTTGTTCCTATTCCTGTTGTAGTATCGGTTATAGTTCTAGAACAAGCATCAGCGGTCCATTTTATTCTATATATACCCCAAACATAATAAGGATAGTAAGAGGTGCCTGGTGTAGTGCATCTAGTTACCGAACATCTCGCTCCACCAAAGTCTAAACCGCCACAATCATTATTCCCCTCACCACACAAACCAGCCCATTTTCTTCTATTGTAACTTGATTCAGCTGATAAATCATAAGAATTACCATTCCAAGGTTTAGTAGTACCAACAAGGTCTTCCGATGCATAATACCAAGAATCGTGACCTTTTTTCCCACAGTTTGATAAACAATTTAAATTAAAATCTAAAATATTTTTAGATATGTTATTTTCCACCCATTTATCATTTTCTTTACAAATTCTACAAACATAACCAGTAGCTTGTTTTTCTTTGCTTTCCGCATAACAAGCATATTTTTCCACTCTCGAATTATTAATACTATAAGTTCCAGCCCAAGCAGATCCACCACCACCGCCCGTATTTGCTCCAGCACTAATACCATTGGAATTTTCGGTTTTAGCACCAGAACCACCACCAGTTCCAGCATTTCCATTTTTTCCCCCACCACTACCAGATTTTATTTCAGATATTAAAAATAATGGAGGCTGTATACCATTAACACCGTTAATATTTATATTTCCACCAGAAGATCCATTGCCGTAATTACCGATACCACCAATACCACCAATACCGTTTACTATACCGCCCTTTCCGCCAGTAGCTTTTAAGGTTCCAAAATAACTATCTCCGCCATCTGTACCGTTTGTAACATAATCACTCGTTCCACCAGTTCCGACAATAACAGATATATTTTGACCCGAAGAAACAGTATAATTTTTTTCATAACTAATACCTCCACCACCTCCACCACCACCGATCTGACCAGCACCACCACCACCACCAGCGATTACGGCAACTTCTACGGATTTAACATTATTAGGAACCGTCCAATTAGTAGTACCAGATTTAGTAAAATCAACAATAACTTCTCTTGGTGTGGGTGTAGGGGTTACGGTAGGAGTTGATGTAGGTGTTGCAGTAGGAGTAGGGCTTGGGGTTGGTGTTAATGTGGGAGTATTAGTCGGCGTTCTAGTAGGAGTTGGACTAGGTGTAGGAGTTAAAGTTGGAGTATTAGTTGGTGTGGGAGTAAGTGTTGCGGTCGGTGTACTTGTTGGTGTATATGTAGGTACAGGTGTTTTAGTTGCAGTAGAAGTAGGAGTTGGTGTTAGTGTAGGAGTATTAGTCGGTGTTCTTGTCGGTGTTCTTGTCGGCGTATTAGTTGGTGTATTGGTTGGTGTAAGTGTAGGTGTATTTGTTGGGGTCGGTGTGATTGTAGGTGTATTGGTCGGAGTTGGTGTTGGTGTTTTAGTTGGAACCAACGGTAAAGATGGTTCAACATAATTAAAAGGTTCACCGCAAATATTATTTTTTAAAACCCATTGATTGTTTATTTTTTTAAATTTAAATGTGCATCCTTTAGATATAAAAACATCTTTTTTAATATAATGGGAAATCCATTGTTCCATTATAGGCCAAATAACATAACTAGGTAATAGAGTGGGAGTCGGTGTAGGGGTTGTTGTTGGTATTGGGGTAGAAGTAGGTCTTAGTGTTGTTGTGGGAGTAGGCGTAGGAGTACTAGTTGGTGTAATATTAGAAACACCAGTTGGAGTAGGAGTACTTGTAGAAGTAGGTGTAGAAGTTGGTGCAATAGTAGGTCTTAAAGTATATGTTGGCGTAGGAGTGGGTGTAGATGTAGGGGTCGGGGTAGAAGTAAAAGTAGGAGTAGGCGTTATCGTGGGTGTTCCGGTTGGCGTAGGAGTGGGTGTAGATGTAGGCGGAAGCGATTCATTATAAATTATTACAACTATACCAGAACCACCATTACCGGAACTAGCATTAACTGTTATTGCTGGTGTTATTAATGCGGGTGTTATATTTCTTGTACATGTTTTTGCTTGTGTATATGAACAATCATAAGAAACTGTTTTAGACCAATCATATTCCTTACATCCACCGCCCTTACCAGAAGCACAACCTTTTTTAGTTTTACCATTTTTTTTATTAACACCCGAAGGACAATTATTTTTACAGTCAAATGTATATCCCCAACAATCGTCTATACATTTACCAGTTTCTTCTTTATTACACGTTTTATGTACTTTATAAGAACAATCATAATTTTCGGTAGAAGGACCATAAACAGCAGCAGTAAAACTACCATTACCCGCGCCACCACCACCACCAGTATTATTTAAACCGCCCGAACCATCAATTGTTAAACCCAATAATCCAGCAGCAGGAGGAACACCACCACCATTTCCTCCCCCACCACTTCCACCCAAAGAACGACTTCCGCCACCACCACCAGAACAATTTAATACAATTTTTTCTAAAAGTCCGGTTATATTATAACCATTATTACCAACCTTTAAATAATCACCGCCAGCACTTCCATTTCTATAATTTCCGATTCCACCTAAACCACCACTTCCGACCAATTTTCCACCCTTACCGCCAGTAGATATTAATGTTCCGAATTTGCTGGATTCTCCGTCATTGCCATCAGCACCACTAGCTATACCAGAATTACCACCATTACCAACAATCACCGAAATAATTTGACCAGATGTAACAGGATATGCTTTTTGATAAGATATACCACCACCTCCACCCCCGCCACCTTGACGACCAGAAGCACCACCACCCCCAGCAACAACAATTACATCAACAGAAGTTACATTAGCCGGAACACTCCAATTTATTGTTCCCACATTTTTAAATTCTATTGTTTGTATTGCCATGAGTTGAAATATTTATATCTTTTTTATATTTTACAATATTATATAATCATCATCAGGATCACTATCATCAATTCCTAATATTCCATCATTTATATCTTCTTCCATAGCCAAAGCAACAATTGGTGTAGGTGTTATGGTTGGTGTATTTGTCGGTGTTGGTGTTGGTGTATTTGTCGGTGTTGGTGTTGGTGTATTTGTCGGTGTTGGTGTTGGAGAGCCAGTAGGCGTTGGTGATGGTGTTGGAGAGCCAGTAGGCGTTGGTGATGGTGTTATTGTCGGTGTATTTGTTGGTGTAGGAGTACCTGTAGGTGTTGATGTAGGAGTAGGAGTCGGTGTTATATTAGGATCAGGATTTCCGTCTGCTCTCCATGCTACGTTTATAAAATCTGATGTAGAATTATATAATAAAAATTGTACATTAATAACATCTCCTTCATTATAGTTTTCAACCGAAAAATTTTTATTTAAATAATTTCGAGCTGTTTCTATTAATGCATTATTGTCAACAGTTTTTAAATAAAAATCCTTAATATTATTATAAGAATCTGATAAAAAATTTATAGGATATTGAACCGTAATCTCGGTCTTATCCCAATAAGAACTTAATATATTTGTTGCGGTATAACATCTTTGATATTCATCAGGATCATCAAAAACATTTATAGAATCCAAAACGTTTAAAAACTTCGATGAGAATGCTAAAAAATTTGTGAATAAACTATTATTTCCTTCAAAATATTTATTTATTAAATTACAAGTTTGAATATCAAGATTTGAAAAATTATAATTTAATTTTCCAAGAGAATTTCCAACAGAATCATCTTCATATATGTTATGGCTATATATCATTATAAAATCCTTTCAATCACCCAATCACAATCTTTTACTGTTAAAAATATTGTTTTTATTTCTTTTTCAGATATGTCTTCAAAATTACTTCTAATTATTGCTTGAATATAACGATTGGTCGTTGTTGTTTTAGTTTCAGGATATAAACAAGTTACCGATACTTCTTGCTGACACGGAGTTCCTTCACAACCCAAACAACTTACTTCAGAACCATTACATGTTGTTGTCGAATTTAATCTTTGGTTTTGACAATTTATAACAGTAGTTTTTGTACCCTGAGAAACACAATTAGCTATATCGGAATTTATTGTATCATTTATTGTTAATTTATTGCTTATATGGTTAACATAATAATAAACTACGGCTTTTTGGTTTTCTATATAATTGGGTCGTTGCGAAGAAGAACTTTCAAACATAGGATAAACACTTTTAAATTGATTTATTACACTGTTTATGGTTGATTGATCATTAGATTCGGGAAACCGATAAACATTGGAACTAATAAAAACAATAGGTTTTATCCATTTTGCACTATTAGTCGAAACTATTGTTACCATAGAATCCCACAATGGTTTTCGATCATAAAAAACATCGGTTATAGATTTTATTATCTTTTGATTTTGTTTAAAAAAATTAGAATACGGGATTAAAAATTTATTAGTATCAATATTTAATTTTTGTAAAGTCGAATCAATTACATCAAAATTTATATTTATGGCTGATAAAGAATCACCAACAAATTCAAAATTTTCTATATTTAAAAGTTGCATATTATTTATATTTTATCGATATATCCAATTTCCATTGTTATTTGTAAATGTTATATAGAAAGTTCTATATATCGATCTATCGGAAATACCCTTTGTATAATTAATATTTATGGTTTTATCACCGGATAGTTTACCGCATTCAACCGTAGCATATTTATCTTCCGGTACAACATCACAATTATTACAAATATCACAACCATTAATATTATCTGGTTTAATTTCAGGTAAACATTTTATAAACCATTCAATATTACCATCAAATCCAATTTCATTAGGAATATCCTGTAAACTATACCACGTAACCCTACCAACAATTTCGGCGTAATCAGTAGAAACATCACTCCTTTGACTAGTATACGCAGACATATTTACTGTACCACCAGCCGAAACAGTATTTATAGTTTTTGTTATCTCTGTTTTAGATGTTAAAAAATCAGTAACCGGAACACCATTTAAATACAGTTGATTATCAATTGTTCCTTCAAATTTAAAACTAGCCGGATAATCAAAAGGATTTGTAAGATTAATCATGTCATATAATCCATCATTAGGTCCGGTTATAAAAGTATTAGGAATCATTTTTACAAGTTTAAATGTAGGAGCAACATTATCTAATATTCGATTATCATTATATGAAGAATCATTAAAAAGCATATCTATAGCCCCACCATTATGATTAAATTCATGAAACCATGCTTCTCCTTGATTAGCAGTAGAGGCATTTCTAACAGCATTTATAGGATCGGTATAATCTAAATAATCTGTATAAAATGTATTAGAACCATTCATTATTTTAATAACCGGAACACCAGACCATCTATTTCCGGTTGACCAAGGACTCATAGCTCCTTTAACATATACCAATCTATATCTACCAGCACTAATGTTACCAAAAAAAACAGGTGTATTATTAAAAACGTTTAATGATTTTTCGGATATTGTTTCGCCTATAGAATAACTTCCGGTGAATGCGGAATTCCTTTGAGGAGATGCTTGTTTTTTTACCGAAACATCATCTATAATTGTTCTAGTAACATCGGTAAATATATCATAGTTTAAATATAAAGTTTTTTTAATTCGATCTATTTCAACATCTATATCGGTATCCAATTCTAAGGTTTTGCTTGATATGTCGAGATTTCCTAATTTACCAGTTCCACTAATTCTAAATCCTTTTTTTAATCTAGCACCATATTCAATATTAAAAGAAGGATTTAAAAAATTAATATCAAAAGAATTACTTTTTATATTACTTTTTATGTTTGTTTCTGATGCTATAGTGTTTATATATTCTAATTTTGTTTTATTGATACAATATTCATTTGAAACACAACATGTTCTAGGAGAAACATTATTACATTTTTCACATTTTTTAGTTGCACTATTAAAAACAGTACATTTTTCATCGTAAGATTTTTTAAAATTAAATGTATTATATTCGGGTTTTGTTAAATTTAGTGATATATTTATTTTTTGATTTTGGCTATAATCTTTTGACGGAAAATTGGTTTCTAACCAATGTACAACATTATCTTTAACCGCATCAGTATATAAATACCATCTATCAAATTCTATTAAAGTTGGATATATTAAATATATAGGAGAAGAATTCCATTTTTCTTTATAGGTATTAATAGTATTATAAGCACTATCCCATTTAGCACTAAATTGATTAACATATGTTAAAGTATTAAAATATTTTGAACTATTGCTTTCAAAAAAAGTATAAAAACTTTGAAACATATCATAATATTTTTGAATATTATTAATCTGAGCAGACAAATTTTTAAAATTTGTGTTGACTATATTTAGAGAATCAGAAAGACAAAAATCATGATCTATTAAATATATGTTAGAGCATTCTTTATTTATTTTTTCTGTTTCCATTTTATAACCATTCTAATTTATTTAAATTTGTATATGAAGGACTTATTTTACCAATAACATTTTTCAATGAATTTTCAAATAAACTCTTTTGATGATCGTCTAATTTTAAATTGTGTATTTTAATATTAAAATATTTAGATTTTGAACCAGTTAATTGCATTTTAAACCAATGTGTTATTTTTTCTATATAATTTCTTTCCCCTACCGAAATATTCCAATTTAAATCCTTTATCTTGTCAGAAATACTATTTATATTATATAAATTTCTACATTGATTATTTGTTAAGGCTCTTGAATATATACTAATATCTTTTACATCTCCTATAAATTTATAAGATTCTTTTAAATTTAAAACATCGTTTAATACTTTATTTTTAATCGTTGCCGCACCCAATAATAAATTTGATCTATAATCAAAATATAGGCTATATTTTTGTTTTTCAAATTTGACTGATTCTACTTCTACGCCGTCAATCAAACTTTTAGCACAACCATTTAAAGAATCAAATACAAAGGTAAATTGATGCCATCCCTTATAAAGATTTTCTGTAGAATGGTTCAAATTGTATAATCTACTATCTAAACTATTTGGTTGTGCTAATTTAAATTTCCAACTAAAATAACTGCCCGATTTTTCAAATTTTCTTAAATACTGATAACCTGTAAAATCACCTTCAGCATAAAATTTAAATGTTGATGATTGTGTAAATGCTCTTAACGGTATTTTATTTAATAATTTACCAGATTGACTCATGATATAACACTGATTTTCAAAAACATCGATAATAATCGCAACATCGTGCATATCCCCTAAAGAATTTTTAGGAATTCTTAAAAAATTTATGGTTCTTACTGTTTTGTTTTCTTTAAGGAACGATATCAGACAATAATTTTCGGGTAAATTTGTTCTAATTCCCAATCTATGTGTAAACTCAAATAAATCTTTTGTTACATTTAATTTGGTTATTTTATCTTGATCGTGTAGTATCCACAAATTATTAAAATCATCAAAACTCATTTGATTTATTGTTCCGATGGTTCCATATATTTTTTTATTTTTATATAAATTATTACCCAGTGCTTCCCATAATACACCATCATTATCGATAGCAGATATGTCGCTTACAGATAAAACAATTTGATTAGAACTATTAATCTGAAATCCTTCCGACCCTAAATATTGATAATTCAAAAATTCGCCATTAGGATTTAATATAACCACATTTTTAGTACTTTTATCGAATATATATAAATTTTCGTATTCATCGATTTCTACCTGAGTTATATTATTTAAATACTGTTTTAATATATCCGAATTTGTTGTAGTTTTTAATATTTTTCCTTCTATATCGTATTTAACTGCCACCAAATTATAACAGTCAAAAATCCAGCAATCAAAATTAGAGAGTCTTTGTATTATTTTATTTTGAGCTTTGGGTAAACTATTTAAAATTGTATTATTGATAATATTAATTTTATAATTTGAGGTTATACCCATACCGCTTACATTTTCAGATAAAGTAAATGTTGGTGTAGTTAAAGATGACCCGTTTATTAAACCGTAACCACTATCATAAAAATTACCAAATATTTGATTACCTTCGATTTTTTTCCAGTCTTTTACATTTATCCACAAATTAACCGTAAATTGTTCAGTATTCAACAATTCTTCGGTTGATGGAAATACTGCATGATTTTGACCGTCTAATACCAAATAAGAATTTTTTAAATTTTCTATTTTATTATAAAATAAAGTACCATTATGTTTATATACAGAAAAATCTTCTAGAATATCAGAATTAAAACTAGTAACATTTAATAATAAAGTATTACCGTCAACATTTTCACTTTTTACATATGAATTTACATAAGAATTTAAAATGTTTTCTCCTATTCTGTAATAACTATACCTAACGCCCGGTTCCAAATACATCTTAGACGGTTCATCCCAAACATAATCTTTTGTTGGGTCATATTTATCATGATAAGTTTTATAAGATGTTAATGCTGAGTCATGTGTATAATAAGCGGCATTGTAATATCTATCTATCCACATCTTTTCATTATTTTCGTTTCCACTTAACCATGCACAGGCCCATGTTCCATCATATTTATTAAAACTCTGTGGAGGAGTAAATTCTAAAGTAGGCAATATGTCATTATAATCAATTTTATTTAAAAATACCTTATCAGATTCAAATGGTATTTTTCCGGCTATAGCACCGTCTTCTATTAACCCCGAATCTTGTATGTGTAATTTATCAGCAAAAATAGGATAAAAGAATTTAGTATTTTCATCTGGTTTAAATTTTAATTGTTTTGTTTTAGACGTATAATCCAAATAAACATTTTCATACCCGCCTTCTTGATTCGTACCAGTAAATAATTTTTCATAATTTCTACGAATCCATTTACTATCATATCCACTATAACCATTACTATATTCATATTCGGCAGTTTGATAGTTTTTTAATCCATGTATATAAAACGGATATTTTAAATCTTTTTGAAATTTATATGGATACATTATAATATAATTTTGTTTATATTTTTCAGATTCGGTATCCTCTATATATTTTAATTGATCAGGTGTATTTTCGATAGGATTGTTATCATACCGAACCATAAATTCTTTTGTATTCTTTAAAAGTGATTTTGATTTTTCATATGAATAAAAACCAAAATAATATTTTTTATTATTAAAAAATACATCATCATCGTTATAGGCTTTTATAGATATAGGAACAGAAGAAGCGTCTATATATTTTGTTTTATTGGTATTATAAATAAATAAAATTATATTGTTATCATTCAGAATATAATCAAATTTTTGATATTCCGATCCGACTACATAATAACTAAAATTTATTTTGGTTAAATTTTCATTATATGTTAAATAGTTATTATTAATATTGGCTATTTTGACATAATCATCTTCAAAAATAAATTTTAAATTGTCATTTTTGTTTGCTATATTATTAGTTTTTAAATATAAACTGCTTAATTGAAATTGAAAAATATTACCATCTAAATTTATCAAAGGACTTTCTATTTCGGTTAATTCGGTTTGAAATGGTTCATTATATTCAAATATATCCGAATTAGTATATAAATTAGATAAAAAAAATCCGGTTTTATTATTAAAAGAAAAATCTTTAGGTTTTTTTAAAAAATCATATAGATAAAATTTTAAACCATTATCAAAACAAATTTTTTCTTTTTTAAAATTATAACCTTCTGAAATAGGTTGAAATTCAAAATTATATTGATTTATAGCTGAAAATGAATTTAAAATTGTAAATCGAGTCACTTAAATATTTATTCAAATATTTGGAAATCGTCTAAAAAAATAAAGTTATTATCAGGAACAATTAAAACAACATTATCAATCTCCCAATTTTTTTTAAATTTTAAATTAGAAGTATATAAATTATTTTCGTTAAACATAAAGGTAATATTATATGTATTAGTATCTATATTGTAACAGGAATTAAAACAATCTATAGAAGAAATAAAGTTACCCGATAATGAAAAAGAAAACATATTTTTTCTAAAAAAATCACCACTATCAATATTATAATTTTTAAAAATTAAAACCATTTGATTTTTATCATCGTTATACGAAGATACCTGAACATTAAAGGTTTTCAATTCCCTATCCAGTTCGTCATACCAATATGTTATTTTATTATTAGCCGACAGAGATGTAAAATTGTTTTGATATGATAAAGGATATGGAACATTATTTATCATTTCATATTTTTCTATAAAAAATCCATTTTCAGTTTCAAATATTAAATTGTCTTCTATAACATCTAATTTTTTTAAACTATTATCATAAAATTGATTTGAAAAATCAGGATCAATAAAAACATATTTTTCAGAAAAAGCTGACAATGCTTGATTTATATAATATTTTTTACCGTTGGCTTGTTTAAACCAAGCTTCCCCGATTACATTTTGTTTTTGATATATTGTTAGCATTTTATATATTTTCTTCCAATTGATCTATTTCTAATGAATCGTAAAACTGAGTAAACAATATAGAATATTTTTCGGTTAAAATATTAGGAGTATGACTTTTAAATACACCAAATTCATTTCCGTATATATCAGTTTTCCAATCACATAAAACTCCAATATTGCACATTAAAGTATTAACCTTTAATAAAAAATTCTCTAGAGATAGTTCATTTTTAATATTTAGTTTAATATTTTTATCTTTCCAATTCAAAGGCTCTATCGGAAACCACAATTCTAGATCGTCGTCCTGTCTAGAAATACCGTAATATTGTTTTCTTTTATTTTCATAATCGGTATGATATGGTACAAGTTTTTGGTAAGCATATGGTTTTTTTATCATACCAGATTTATCAGAATTATATTCGTAATCAGAAATCCAATGATTATTGATCTCTTTTATATCCGATATTGTATATTGATCTTTTTTACTCAATCCTCTATATCTGCCACTGTATTTATTTAAATCAAAATATATTCTCTCTGAACTTAAAGAATCTATCATATCAATTTTATTATTAGATATTTCTGAAAAATATCCCTTACCTAGATAAAAAGAAGCTCCTAATCTTTCGGGTAATAGATATAACCCCTTTTCCTTTTCAGATACAAGATTTTTTGGAAATTGTGAAACAGCTACAGTAGGAAAGTTTATATTTAAAAGATTGCTATAAGGATTTTGGGGTTCTATGTAAATACCTGTATTATAAACAACAAAAGAATTTAAATCTCTTTCAATATATCTTAAATTTTCATTATAAACAAAAGAATTTCTAGCATAATAATTATATTTGGTTGGATAAAAGGAAGAGTAACTTTCTAATAAAATATCACTATCTATATCAGTAGCAACCGCATATTTTTCAATACTATTATTTTTTAAAATTTCGTTTAAATTTGATGGTATTTTTTTAAATTCTAATTTTTTCCACCTATTAACATTTTCGGTTGTTGTGTAATATATCGGTTGTTTCCAGTTTAAATATATTTCCTTTCTTCTTTTATAGGTTAAAAAATTTCCTTTATCTAATTTTAAAGTAGAAATTTCAGGTTGGGTTAAAGGAACATATTCATTTTTAAATCTCAAATGTCCTGCAAACATGGAAGTTTCTTTATTAAAAAGATTAGATTCATCAATATCAGTATAAATTTTAGCCCAAAATGGTTTAGCTCCAAAACTTGGTCCTATTGCTATAGGAGAAAATGTACCAGACGCATAATCCCAACCATTTAATTTTGCATTTATAGTAAATCCGATAGAAGGTAAAATAAATTCACTATTGTATCCATTATATATTGTAGATGGTCGATGAATATATGCCAAATAATCACCGGGTCGAATTACCATGTCACTTTCATCCAAACTTTCAACCCATTGTCCTAAATTGTTTTTAATCATTTTTTTCCAACGAGGAGTAATAGGTCCACATGTATCATTAATAGTTCTTTGTATCAAATATTCGACAAAAGATTTTATATCTCCTTCACCATTAACTAAATATTTTTGTAAATTAAAATAATTTTGTTTTTTTGGATAAACAATTTGTTCCATTAGTGCATTAGAATTAGAATATTCTCCAACATCAATAGCACAAATATCAACATTTTTTAAATTTGTTTTTATATATTCTTTTATACTATCAGCATTATAAATTTTACCATCAATGTCTTTTAAAGTTGTTACCGCACCATCACTAAATATTATTAATTTTTTCTTAGCATCTGGTCTAGGGTCATTTATGGAATATATAGCACTAGTAGAACCCATTACAATTTCTTTACTTACATCTTTACATAAATTTTTAAAATTAACGGATTGTCCCTTAATATTTGGATCATATATTTCATTTTCATTTAAAATATAATTTGTAAAGGAAAGAGCATCATATAAATTTGTAACAAAATTTGGATATGATTTAGGTTGTTCTATTCTATTTAAACTTATTTCAATTTCTCCTGAATTTTTTGTTAGATAACTAATAACATATGAATCTTTAGAGAAAGCAATTACCGAAATTTTATAATCTAATGCTGTATCATTTAATATTTGTGAACAAAAACTGTTTATAATTTTTTTATTTTGTTCAAAAGCATTAGTTTGACTTCGAGAAATATCTAGTAAAATTACAAGATCGGCTTTTGTATCGGTGCTACAAAAACTGTCACTATGATAACCTTTTATATCTTTATAATTATATTTTATAATAAAATAAGGAGATGTAGCACCGTCTAAATCAGATCTTAGTGATGTTCTCCAGTAGGTATAACGTCTACCTGTTTTTAAAACCATTCTATCACCCGAACCAGTTTTCCAATATCCTTTACCCCAACCAACACTTTTATTATTTTCGGTTAATCTATAATATGAAAATTGTGGGCTTGTTTCTACATCAAGTCCTCTAGTATCCTTCCAATTATTAAATGTAAAATATTCACCCAACCCGTCAACATCATGGAATAACATGTCCGTCATATTATTATAGTCAAAAACACTATCACCCGCATGACCGATAGGCGAATAAATAACCGATTTACAGCTACATTTGGTCCAATTTTTTCGGTTGTTTATTGGAATATTATTTATAAAATCTTGATCTGGATATAAATCGCTTGAATTTTGTTTAAATGCACAAGAATCAGAATGTTCATAAAATTTAAAAACATCATCAGCATATGTATCAACATCACCCCAAATAAACGATATTTTTTTACCAGCATCAGCTTTAAATGATAATGAAGATTGTATCGGGCCACTTATATATTTTGAACACTTATTAGCAGAATCATTATAAATCTTTATGCTATTGTGGTATTGATCTAAATTGTCGGTCGAGCTACTCTTTAAAAATGCAGCTTCGATTGGTTCACCTGTTCTGGTATTTAATTTATATATTATATCAGAGGAATCAATGGTCAGTCCGGCAACAGATCCCACAAAATTATTAACCGACATTTCTTTTAATGTTATAGGTATACAAGTATCTTGCAATATAGTTACCGGAAAATTATCATTCGGCTCATAGGTTATATATGGCCAATAAATATATGTTAATTCTTTTAATATAGGCAAATCGGTTTTTTGCATTTTATATAAAAAAGCCGCTTCGGTTAAACCATCGGTAGAATCGGAATGCAAATTATTTGTATTTAAATATGAGGGTTGTTTTATTAAAATATCAGAAGAATCCGATAAAATTTCAGCATAAGCACCTGATTTTACTAGTGATGTATTATTAATATACATACTTTCTATGTTAATATCGGGTAAAGTAGAACTATAATAAGATTCCAAAATATTATTTTGTTTTTCTTTATCTAGAAAATAAAAATTTTTTAGTTGTTCGTCGGTTAAAGAATATCGATTAAAATTATTTCCGATTTCAGATAGCTCAAACCCACAATAAGGATATATAAATTCTCTTTTTTCACCAGCCAATATTTTTATAGACATGGTTTCGTTTATTTCTTTTATTTTATTACCCTGAAACCATGCACCGTCAATACCACTATTTTTTTCGGCAAATAATAGATCAGAATTTTTATAATCGGTTCCTCCGGTTGCACCAGAAGAAAGAAAAGATGAGTTATTTAATAATATAGGTTCATAAAAATTTGAAAAATCATCTAAACGAAATGATTTATTACCACTAGGCCAATAAAACCAATTATTACCATTTGCTACATTTAGAGAAAAACTAAAATCAGGTGTATTTACTTCTTTAAGTCTGGTAGCGGTTAAACTATAAACAGTTTCCCCTAAATATTTTCTGGTCAATTCCGCCGAATAATTTGCTTTATTAGTAGAACTTAAAATATCTATTTCGGTGTATTCTTTAAATGTTTTAGATAATACATCACTCGAAACCTTTTCAAAAAAACGAGTACTTAACAAATTTACTAATTCATTAATATCAAAATTTTCAAATGGAGTTTCTGCTATTAAACTTTCAATATCATGATAATTGGTAATATTTACAGATGGATCGGAATCGTAATAAGAATTAGGATCATGCAATTCCTCAATTTCTATATAAAAATCGTCTTTAACCTCATATAAATCAGGTAGAAATTTTTGTATAGCTAATGTCGGAATTTGGGTTAAATTATTTTCTTTTTTTGTAAAATTTTTTAATATATATTCGTATAAAATATTTTCTAATCCTAGACTAGAACCAATCGAATTATATTTAATTTTTGTGTTTTTAATATTTTCTCTTTTAGATAATAAAACCCTAGATATTTCTTTTATCTTTGTAACAAAATAAGGAATATTATATATTACATCTTCTTCACTATCAAAATTTATATCATTTAAAAATTTATTTTTTTCTTCCTCGGAAAAAAGATATAGTAAATCTTTTAATAATTTTATATAATTTTCTTTCAATGTTTTATTAGTCTGAGAATAAAAAACAGTTCTATTGTTATACCATGATTTTAAATAATTTTTATATTTATCATAAGAGTTTCCAGATACATCAATTGCTTGTAAATTTGTCCATTCTTTAAAGGTGTATGGTTTATTTGTATCTAAATTCATCGGTTTAATTATTTATTTTATTTTATTTTTTATACAACATTTATCGTAACACATGTATATTGGGTATTAATGACTCCACCATAACATTCCATATATGATATTATAATAAATTTATATATTCCTTTTGTTTTTATCGACCCATTAAGATTTCCACTAGATTCTAACCCTTTATCATTATTCGTATAAATTAAACCAAAAGGAACACTAAATGGTATAGAAGATTGTGTTAAACATTGACCATATTGTAACTTTATTGATGTATTAAAATATACACCAGCATGAGTAGTAATAGTAACAGGATTTACAACAGTTTTTCCTTTAACAACATGCGGCGGTTTATTGTTACAATTATAATATCTGTTGATAGTTGGTTTAACCGGAGATGTCCTTGTAGGAGTAGGTGTTAAATTTCTTGTAGCTGTAGGAGTTGTTGTTATTGATGTTGTCGGAGTAGGAGTAGGTGTTCGGGTGGGAGTTGTTGTAGGTGTTATAGTAGGAGTAGATGTTGGTGTATTGGTAGGTAAAGGAGTGTTTGTAGGAATATGTGTCGGAGTTATCGTAGGAGTAGATGTAGGAGTAGATGTAGGTGTTCTTGTAGAAGTAGGTGTAGGAGTAACGGTCGGAGTTCTTGTGGGAGTAGAAGTGGGGGTAGAAGTCGGAGTTTGAACTATTATATCATTAAAATATATTAATGCACTTCCACCAGAAAAACTGCAATCCTCATATGTTTTGATTAAATTTTCACAATTACAGGATTCATCCAAATTAGAAAGACTTTCGGGTACATTATAAGAGGGTTGATTATTAGAAGTAGTGCTTATACTATCATTTATACTGTCACTGCTATACAATAAACTTCTAAAAAAAGAAATATCACATAATAATGGATTTTCCACATTAACAGGAAAATTGCCAGTTATATTGTTCTTGCTAAATGAATATGTTTTTAAAAGTTTTATTTGATCTGGCATATAATTATTTATAAATTTTTTAAATATTAAATATTTATATCAACGGTTCAAATTTAAAAAATACAGAGTAAAAAAGGTAAGTATTTTTACATATTATGAACCTTTATCCAGTCATTGCACAAGCCCTAGAAGTATTTAAAAGTACCACCAATACCGGAATGAATTTACCCGATCTTTTATTAGTAACCGGAATGTTAGGAGGAATTTTAGGGTTTTTTCACTTATTGGTTAATATTGGTGACAGGTTATGGAAAAAGGGAACCAGAGCCGAAGATGAAAATGCATACATCGAAAGAATATTAAATGTTTATAGTGATAATATAAAAACATTAATAACCAAACAATTAGAGCAAATACAAAATCAAAATGAGACAATTAAAGAAATGATCACCTCATTTAGAGCAAGTGCAGAAGACTCGAAGTTAAGACACGAAATAATAATGAATTCTTTAAGAAATGTTGAAAAATCAGAAGATAGTCTAACTCAAAAAATAGATAAAATAGCCGAAAAAGTTTTTTACGGTAAGTAATATAATATGGGCATTAGAATTTCGCAATTACCAGAAACACAAACTATTGATGTTACAAAAGACATTATACCCATAGTTCAAGAAGGTGTTACTAAAAAAATATTATTAGATAATATACAACACCCTGATGCTTTATCCGTTTTTAGTAACGTTAACATATTAAGTTCTAATTGGAATTCTGTTTATACTTCTGTTAATCCTGTAAGTTCTAATTGGAATTCTGTTTATACTTCTGTTTTAAATACTTCGGCTAATTGGAATTCTGTTTATACATCTGTTTTAAATACTTCGGCTAATTGGAATTCTGTTTATACTTCTGTTAATCCTGTAAGTTCTAATTGGAATTCTGTTTATACTTCTGTTTTAAATGCTTCGGCTAGTAATGCTTCTATAAATTATGTCAATTCTAATTATTTTCCGATTACAGGAGGAACAATAACAGGTCCGGTTGAAATAAATGCATCAGCATACAACAATATATTAAAATTAAAAAATTTAGGTAGTACCTTTTTCGTAACGATAGCGGATGAGCCTTTGACAAATGGATATTCTGCTCCATTTGGATCTTTTGGAACTTCAACTGATGATGGATTTTGCATAAAATATGGAGAAGGTGAAACTCAATGGGGTAAGGTTGTTTACAGTACCAATGAAACCGATGGTAATATAGCTAATATTACAAATTTAAAACTAGAAAAATTAAAAGATGGTTATAACAATTTTGTTTTAGATACAACTGGTGGATTTCAGGTTTATAATACAATTAATTCAAATAAAGCTATAGCAATCGTAGATGATCAAGAATTATATAATGTTTTTAATGAAGTAGTATTAGATTTTACAGATAAATTTTATATTAAAAAAAGCACAAGAATAGATGCTGATGTTACTATTTTTGGTAATCTAACCTCAACTGGTACTCAGACATTTACAAACACTATATTTTCAACAACAAGCGCATTAAGTGTTGTACATATCGGAACCGGACCAGCAGTATGGATTGGCAATAACGGAACCGGAGACATTGCATCTTTTTACGATATAGATCAAAACATAGAAGTTCTTCATGTTGGCGGTGTTAACTCAACATATCCTAATGTTGGTATTAAAACATCCAATCCCAATAAAGAATTAACCGTAAACGGTTCAATAAGTTCTAATAACAATATTTATGATAAAAACGGTAATTCCGGTCAATGGAATTCTGTTTATACTATATTACAAAGTAATTCTGCTTCTTATTTAAAAACTTCTACAGCTTCGGTTGTTATAGCTCAACCAGGAGATAATATAACCGAAAAGTATGCAGAAACCGTAGCATTGTCATTAATTACAGGACAAAGAACTAATGTTAACAGAGCTACTTTATTATTACTTCCCGGTGAATATCCTCTTAATGATGAACCAATTTTTGATGAAGAATTTGTTGATGTTATTGCACTAGGATCATCTGAAAAAAAACCAAGCGTGTTCATTGAAGATGGCTCAATTCATGTTACAGCAAACGATGTCAGAGTAGTTGGTATTAGCACTAAAGGACACCCATTTGATATTTCAGGTGGACCTCTACAAGTTTTTGAAAATTGTTCTGGCGGCAATAATAGTTTTGGTGGTGGTGGTGTCACAGCAAGCGGAAATTTTGTGAATTGCACAGGTGGAGATCAAAGTTTTGGGGGCGTAGGTGGTGGCGATGCAAGTGGAACATTTACAAACTGTATTGGTGGATTTGCGAGTTTTGGTGCTACCACAACAGCAAGCGGAAATTTTGTGAATTGCACAGGTGGAGAATACTCGTTTGGTGGGGCAGGAGGAGCAAGTGGAGCATTTACAAATTGCACAGGTGGAGAATACTCGTTTGGGGGAGATGGAGGAATAGCAAGTGGAGATTTTGAAAATTGCACTGGTGGCGTAGGGGCTTTTGCTTATGCTGGAGAAGCAAACGGGACTTTTAAGAATTGCCGAGGTTTAGATTTTAGTTTTGGTGGGACAGGAATTGCAAGCGGAATATTTACAAATTGTGTGGGTGGAGCAGATTCATTTGGAGGAGATGGAGGCACTGCAAGCGGAAGCTTTTTTTATTGCAGAATTACTTTTGGTTTATTCCAAACGCCAACCGGAGCTGGTATTATTCGCCTATGCATTGATGGAAATAATGACGTAGTAAACGCACAAGCTATATAAAAATATGAATACGAAATTTAATAACACAATAGTAGAAACAAATGGAGTTCGCACAATAGCTGGTGGAGGAACAGGAACAACAACACTTGGATCATTAAGAGATAGTCTAGAGGTATTATCATTAAGCGGTGGAGTAATTTCTGCAAATACTACTACAAATGCACTTAGAATTACTCAAACGGGAACAGGAAATGCTCTTTTAATCGAAGATGATACAAATCCAGATTCCACTTCTTTTCTTATCGATCAAAAGGGAACACTTGTGATTGGTGCTAGTGCTGCATCAGGCACAGTTTCAAACGCAACTAGACTTGCTCAATTTGTTTCAATTGGTGCGCCTGGACTATCTCAAGGAGGAGGTTCGGGAAAGCGTATTTTCGAGTTAAGAAATCATGCTGATTCTGGTACTTCCAACGTTTTAAGATTCATAAAAACACGCTCTAACGACTCGAACGATTTTCGAGTTTTTAATTATCCTTTATCTGCTGGAGATTCATCGGGATCAATACAGTTTTATGGTAATGCATCAAGTCTTGTTTCAATAGATGCTGTAAATAAATATGATACATTTGCGGGAAATCCCGCTCTAGGTTCTACGTTATTATTTGGTATGTTATCGGGTGGAGAAAGAGTTTATCCTTTAATATTAAATGAAAATAAAGTTGGGATTGGTGGAACTGACAATCCCAATGAAGCATTAACGGTTGTTGGAAATATTTCTGCTACTGGAAATATTGGGATAGGTGGAGATATAAACGTAAAAAATAACGAAATTAATATATATGGCGATGCTGCTTCTTCTTTAGCTGGGCAAAGATATGGATTAAATTTAACTAATTTGGATAGTTTCGATCCCGGTCAGCCTTTAACCGTTGATGGACGCGCCAGAATTGTACATGGGATGACATTTCAGGCAGGTATTAACAACTTTACTAACGGATCTGATCACACTCATGTTTTATGGGCCGCACAAAATAGAAATTTATGGCAGATGATTCAAAATGGAGGAAATTCAACATTCGATAAAAATTACTTTACTCTAACAACAGTAGGATATAATTCTACTCTAACATTTTTTAATGAAGCAAATATTTATAGTGTTGATACAACAAATTCTACCATAAATGCATCTTTTCCGTTTGCGTTATCTAATGTTAGAATTGCGTTTAATACTAACCAAACTCCAAATTTAATAGCTGGTGATTATGTTTCTATAGGTTTTAATCCGGGTGCGGCGGGTATCGTGGCAAATACCTATACCGGAACCGTAGCAAGTGGACCTACCTCGGTTACTATAAATGGTTCTACTAGATTCCAGTATACATTTACCTTAAACATGTTCAATACATTGAATTGGGTAGAATCTAGTAAAGGATTGGAACTTGTAAGCGTAAATGCCAGCGGAAATAAAAATGTAAGAGTTTCAACTTCACCCGAAACATTAACCGGAACAAAAGTATCCTTACAAGGTAATTACAATAATATACCTAGATTTGTTCTTGTGACTATGAACGGTCACAACGCATACGAAGGAGAATCTGTGGTATTCAATAATCTTGTTAGTTTAATAGGAATATCGATTGGACAATGGAATGCTTACGTAAGACATGTTATAAATGCTAATCAATTTGTTATATCTATTGGTAATCCGATTGGTGGATATGTCAACAGCACCGGAACAACCACAAACACAACTGATTGGTTTATTGTTAAAGGTTCTACTGATGCTATACACCAATACAATGCAGCACTCCAACATTTAGTAATACAACGATTTCCGAATTCTGACACATCAACTACTACAACAGGTGGAAATCGAGCCGTAGCACTAGGAAATTCGGCTGAAGTAGATGGTGATTTTTCTTATGCTTTAGGTTATAAATCAACTGTTACCGGAAATAAATCAGTAGTACTCGGAGGAGAAAATAATTATGTCACCGGAAACAATTCTTCTATATTAGGTGGTAGTCATAATAGCATACAAGGAAATAATATATTTACTCTAGGTTCTAATTTAACAGCTTCTGTTGCAAATACAACCTATACAAATAATTTAAGTGTTATTGGAGATATGTATTCTTCTGGTAATATTATTTATGATGGCAGTGAATTTATAAATAAATTACCAACAACATCCACTTTAACAACATCAGGAACTTTGTTTATAAATAATGGCGGTGCTACTGGAACATCAATTGCCTGTGCATCACAACAATTGTTTTTAGTTCCTATATGGGTTCCGACTGATTGCAAAATAAATCAAGCTGGTGTTTATACTTCTACCAATGGAACTTCGGTTGATATTAAAATTTGCATTTATGATGGAAAATTTGATGGACGACCCGGCAAACGAATAAGTCCGGTTATAACCGTTCCTACCGGAAATACTTCTGTTTTTGGTGGAAGCACAATTTCACCATCATTAACACTAAAAAGGGGCAATTACTATGCTGGTATTATGGCTTTTGGCGCATCGGCAAATTTAAATAGAAGTATAGCAGGAAATTTAAGTATGGCGAATGGATCGGCTTTAATGTCTGGTATATATAGAATGTTACCGGGTTATTTTGATCCGCAAGGATCTCATTTAATAACAGCCGTTTCTTCAGGATCGGAACCACCAGATGATTTATCATCAAGAACATTAGATACAGCGTCTGGTGCTGGAACAGGTATTACAACAACAATAAGATATAGATTATCTGCTCCTTTTGTTTATTTTAAACTAGAAATATAAAAATATGAATACTGAAATGTATAAATTTGTCATAGATGGAATTGCTTATGATAATCGCACCTTAGAAACCACAAAAGAACAAAAAATAAAAATATTGAGAGAGCTTACTACACAAAATATAATAGAATTTGAAGGGATAGATTTGTTTACTCAAATAAATGCATCATTAAGTATTTATAATGAAGAAAGATCAGAAGAAATAAAAAATAAAATTTCTTATTGGGTAAATAGATATAATGCTGCTAAAATAAAAGTATTATATGCTTTATCAAATGATGAAATTGATAATATAATTTTATAAAAATTAATTATTACTATGAATACTGGCGCAGGAAAAGGAGACAAAGATAGGTCTACATATAAAAAAGATTTTAAAAATAATTTTGATGCTATAAAATGGGAAAAATCCGAAAAATCTTCAATAATTAAAAAAAATAAAAAAATATATGTATATAAATAAGTATTAGATATGCGAGATTCGGATACAATTTTATTAGAAGATATTTATACTAACCAAATACTTTTAAACGAAGCTGCCCCTAGACAAAGAAGCCGAATTCAAGGAGCATGGGACCGAATGGCAGGAGGACCATTAGAGCATCCGACAAGCATGGCCAGAAACAATTTGATGGATGTTTATAGAGATGTTTGGGAAGCTTTAGAAAATGATTGGGAAGCAAATAACGCAACATCAAGAAATTCTCCTATTCCTATAACATTAGACTATTTGGCCGATTTCTTAAAAAGAAATTATCCGCAAATAAATACATCACAAATTGTTGATCCTTTAGCCCTAGAATATTCTCGTAATGGTAATCTTAGCTATACCGACGAATTGGATGAACAAATTAGTGGCGATTTCTTATATGATGCATTAGCCGATTACTATGAAAGTATAGGTGGTATAAATAAAACGAATGCCAATCTTCCTAACGCTCAATCTACACAACAAACTAATAATCCGCCCCCTTCCCCAAATCAACAACCTTCTCAAAATCAACCCCCTTCTTCAAATCAACAACCTAACAATCAAACTCAACCAAATACTACACCGAATACACCAACAGCACCACAACCCACAACACCCACAAATAATAAAAAAACAAAATTACCATCTAGTAAGTCAAGGGAAATGTTTAGCGACGAAAAAAAGAAACCTAGCTTATGGAAAAGATATAAAAATTTTGCAAAAAATCAAGCCAAAACAGGTTATAGTGATGCTGCAAAAAGATCAAAATCTCAAATAGTACATACCTAAAATATTGACACGGCTATAAACATTCTGTATGCTGTGTATAGATGTTCGTAATATATAATCAAAAAGAATGGTCGGAAATACTACAAGAATTTCCAAAACCAGATAATTCTATAAAAGAACTTGTATGGGAAAAAACAAGAAATTTTCAGGTTCCTTTGGTAGAAATCGAAGAAATTGATGCAAAAGAAGATTTTGAAAAATTAAAAAATCTAGATACATCAACACTATTAAAAACCGACAATCTTTTCAGCAGATATGAATATACATGGGATCTAGGAAACAAATATATAGATTCTTGCAATGTCGGAAACAAGTCATCCAATTATTTTCATCAAGATATAAGATTTAAGTGTGATTCCATAAATTCTCCATCACCATATAGAACATGGAACGATAAGAAATTTTTCATGACTCTTTTAAATGCTCTATGGACCTTAAAGGTTAAAGAGGTTACATCAGAAACACTAAGAACCTGTATAGCTCTTAGAAAATACATAGCCAGCCAATTTAGACCATCAGCCGCAAAATTTATGTATGATTACTTTAAGGCTGAAACGGTATTAGATTTTAGTTCTGGATGGGGTGACAGGCTTTCTGGAGCAATGGCATCAGATTATGTTAAATCTTATACAGGAATAGATCCAAATAAAAATCTAGTCGAAAATTACAATAAACAAATCGAACTTTTTGGTAATACTAAAAATATTCAAATGATTCCAGAACCAGCCGAAGATGCTATTAAAAATCTAAATGATGAATTTGATCTAATATTCACCAGTCCTCCTTATTTTATAATCGAACGCTATTCCAAGGACTCTTCGCAATCATGGCAAAGATACAAAAAAATCGACAAATGGTTAAATGGTTTTTTATTTCCGGTATTAGAAAATTCTTGGAAACTATTAAAAAACGGTGGTCATATAGCAATCAATATTAGCGATGTTTACTGCAATCATACCATAAACAGAATATGTGATCCTATGAATAATTTTATTGATGGATTGACAAATTCTACTAAAGTTGATAATTTAAACTACCGAATGATGAAAAGAACAAATAGTAAATCGGACAGAGAAGGAATTTTTGTAGAACCAAACTGGATATGGAAAAAGAATTAAAGTGGGTCAATAGATGGTTTCAGTTAGTTGATTTAGCAGCTTCTTGGTCTTATGATAAAACAAAGGTAGGAGCAGTAATCATACCAGAAAATTCGGATGTTCCATTAATCGGTTGGAACGGATTTCCTAGAAAAGTAAAAGATCTAGCCGAAAGATACGAAAACCGAGAATTAAAATATAAACTAATTGTACATGCGGAAATGAATGCTTTATTGAATTCATCACACAATGGAATAAATGTAAAAAATGGAACACTATTCGTATCATATTTTCCTTGTAATGAATGTGCAAAATCCATAGCCCAAGCCGGAATAAAGAAAATATATTATAAAAACAATGATCCTGATTTTTTTGAAAGATGGAAAGAATCTATAAAAATTAGTAAATTAATATTTGACGAAACACAAATACATTACATAGAACATAAATAATAATTATGGGAAGAAAGAAAAAACAAATAGTTGAACGAATAATACTTAAACCAGAAATAGAAGAACCCAAAAAGAACGTAGGATTTTCTAAAAATAAAAAATTATGCGAAGAGATAACAAGAGGTTCGTGTTTAAGACCGGACATTTTTCTTAAAAACCGAGATTGTGATGATTGTTATTTAAATGAATTTTGTATAGCTCCTAATAAAATATTCTCAAAGGACAAAAAAAGAAAAAAGAACCATTGACAAAGTTTTTATATTCTGATACATTTTTTAT